>Ga0256405_10001828_pt1 | contig 54468 bp, 50 predicted proteins | sample RumenRJG_02DNA_FD_189096 | JGI IMG/M metagenome (GOLD analysis project Ga0256405, IMG submission 189096) | Bovine rumen microbial communities from Lethbridge, Alberta, Canada - RJG_02 | ecosystem: Host-associated > Mammals > Digestive system > Stomach > Rumen | place: Canada: Alberta... | reverse complement strand
AATTCAGACCTATGCGCCGGAAACGGCAGGAACTCCCGAAAGAGGAGTGTGAGAAGATTTTGAATAACGCCACCGCCCAACCATTGATATGACTCAGAAGCAGAAAACAGTTCTCGGCTTTGCAGCAGGAGTGGCGGCGGGTGTCTCGTACGGTCTGAATCCGCTGTTCGGCAAACCCCTTTTGGACGGCGGTGTGCCGGTGTTGTCGCTCTTGTTTTTCCGTTATGCTATCTCGGCGGTGATCTTAGGTCTCTGGATGGCGTTCCGGCATGAGTCTTTCCGCGTCAACGGGCGGGAGATGCGGCTGCTGGTTGTGCTCGGCTGTCTGTTCGCCGCCAGCAGTGTCTTTCTCTTCGAGTCGTACCGGTTCATTCCTTCGGGGCTGGCAACGACCTTCGTTTATCTGTATCCGGTCTTTGTGGCGCTTATCATGGTCGGGCTGCATGTCTATCCCCAATGGCAGGTATGGCTGTCTATAGCCGCCACGGTTGTGGGAGTGGTCTTGCTCAGTTGGCCCGCCGCCGGAACAGAGATTCACTGGCTCGGCATTGTTCTCGCGGCAATGTCCGCTCTGAGTTACGCCGTCTATCTGGTGATCGTCAACCGCTCGCAGCGTATCAAGCACATCTCCGAGCATATGCTCACGTTCTATGGTCTGGTGGTGGGCGCTGTCGCTTTTCTGGCATACCTGCTCATCGACGGAACACCGATGCTGCAAGGCATAGACACCACTTCGGACGTGCTGAATCTCATCGGCTTGGCAATCTTCCCGACTATGATAGCCATGCTGACGATCGCCCTTTCCACACGCCTTATCGGTCCGACGAAAACGTCTGTTTTGGGCGCTTTCGAACCCGTAACGGCTATCTTGATCGGTACGTTGGTCTTTGGCGAACCGCTGACGGTCAACATCCTCGTCGGCATCGTCATCTGCATCGCCGCCGTCCTCTTCATGATCCTCAGCGAGAAGGAAAAATAAAATGGCGAAAAACTTGCATATGTCGTAAAAAAGTAGTAACTTTGCAGCCGCTTTTGAGATGAAACGATTTTGGTACATATTGTTGATCTTGGTGAGCATCGGCGTTCAGTGGTTTGAGCCGATGGATAAGCCTACTATGCAACCGGTTCAAACGTCCGGTTGCGCAGTACAACAAACCGACCATCACACGCTTGTGGGGATACAAGGCGAACCCTTGACCCTTGCCAACAATGGTTCAAACATAACCGCCTCTGTACCCACTCATTTCAGTGCGAACACCCAGCGCACGCCTTTCGGCAAGAACAGAACCCGAACGGCTTTCTTGCGCAAAATGATTCATCATTACCAACCTGTTTTTATTGTTTTTCGCGGTCAGGAACGGCTTGAGACAAGTCCTTTCTGTTCGTCTGCCGGGAGCACGTACTATGTGTACTTCCTCCGGCGCATTTTGTGTTGACTTTCAGCGAAAGAACTGAATATTAACAACACAAATTGAAACAATAAAAATGGTATCATCTTATTTATCGAATCCTATTTTATTAGGACTTTTCTTGGTTGTTGGTTTAGTGCTTTTGGTCAAAGGCGCAGACTGGCTTGTAGATGGCGCATCCAAACTTGCCAAACGCTTGGGCGTAACCGACCTTGTTATTGGTTTGACCATCGTGGCGTTTGGTACATCCATGCCGGAGTTCGTGGTGAACATGGTCTCCGTGGCGGACGGTGCGACCGACCTTGCCATTACCAACATCCTCGGTTCAAATATCATTAACACACTTGTTATCCTTGGGTGCTCTGCGCTTGTATGCCCGCTGGTGGCTCAGCGAAGCACGGTTCGTCTTGACATCCCGTTGAATATCTTGGCGGGAATACTGGTGTTGGTCTTTGTGTTTATCACCTCTCCGATGGAGCCCAAAGGCTTGTCACGCGTAGAAGGATTAGCGTTACTGGTTGTTTTCGCTGCTTTCCTTTTCTATACGTTTTACACCGCTAAAGCCGATGCCACGACAACAACCGAATCCGCTCCTTTCCCTCTTTGGAAATGCGTGGTTCTTATTCTGGCTGGGCTTGTCGGCTTGGTCGTTGGAGGAGAAATGATTGTCAAGAGCGCCGTGGCGATTGCGCGTTATTGCGGCGTGGCGGAATCGGTCATCGGTCTGACCATCGTAGCGCTCGGAACCTCTTTGCCGGAACTGGCAACATCCGTCGTGGCTGCATTCAAACACAATAACGACATAGCCATCGGCAACGTCGTCGGAAGCAACATCTTCAACGTGTTCTTCATCTTGGGAACAAGTGCAACAATCAAACATTTGCCTGTTTATCCCGGCATCGAAATAGATGCCGCTTTGGTAACTGTCAGCGCGTTAGCCGTTTGGCTTTTGCTTTGCAACAAGAACCGCTCTATCAAACGTTGGGGCGGAGCTCTTCTCCTGGTAATATACGCCGGTTACCTGACATATAGGCTTTTAACGTATTAACAATTAAAATTCAATTCATTATGGAAATTCAATCACAAGGGCTGAAAGAATCAGTAGCCCTGCAACCGTATATCACTCGTAAATCCACCTTCTTCGGTCTGTTCAACCGCTTGGTATATGCTCCGACGGATAGCCGTCTCAACTTCACCAGCCGCTATTATGCACCTATTCTGCGCGAGGAACTGAAGGAGCTGTTTGCGCTCGGAGATCAAGTATTGGAAAAGCGGCTGGCTAAGATGAACCGCTTTGAACAAGCGATGAACGGCAATCTGTTAGTCGAGTGTTGCGTGTCTGCAGATAAGGAATTTGCTGCTCTGCAACTAAAGCACTTTGCGCAGATAGACTACCAGCCGATTAGCGAGGTGCGTTTCTTGCAAGGCGACGCAGCCAAACACGCTGCTATAGTTTTTGACTTGTAAATATATGAACCTTTAAAGTTAATTCATTATGGATAGTATAACAATTATCGTCAGTGTGCTGATGGTTGCCATTTTTGTAGTGCCAGTTATCTGGCTAAACCACAAAAAGTAACCTAATCGCACAAAATTAAACCTCGACCGCCTAAAAAACGGCCGAGGTTTGTTGTATTTTTTACAAAAATCTTGTATAATTCAAAAAAAATGTAGTAAAAATATATGGAGAATCGGCGTTGCGGCCCGATGATGTCCCTGTTATCTATCGTATATCTAACGTATATCTATCGTATATCTATCGTATATCTAACGTATATCTATCGTATATCTAACGTGTATCTATCGTATATCTATCGTGTATCTAACGTATATCTAACGTGTATCTAACGTGTATCTATCGTGTTTAACTCGAGATTAGCTGTTAAATTGTTAAGCTGTTAAACTGTTAAATTGTTAAACCGTTAAGCTATTAAGCTTATTTATTTGTTAGTTAAATGGGCAGAGATGAAGAGATACAAGAAAAAAATAAGGACTACCTTTCGATAGTCCTTGGTGATTTTTGCGCTTGCAGGCGATTACGCGAGCTTGTTCACATGCATTGCAAGACCCGATTTGAGGTTAGCGGCCTTGTTGCGATGGATGATATTGCGTTTAGCCAGTTTGTCCAACATTGATGCTACTTTAGGCAGCATAGCAGAAGCAGCTGCTTTCTCGGTGGTAGCGCGCAGGTCGCGAACGGCCGTACGAGCGGATTTAGCATAATAATGGTTGTGTGCCTTGCGGGCAGCCGTTTGGCGAATGCGCTTCAAAGATGATTTGTGGTTTGCCATCTTGAGATGTGTTTTGTTTTTAGATTCAACAAATTTTGTTACCTTTGAGGAAGGTCAGTTGTTGTAGCCTATAGCAGAGTCGAACTGCTCTTTACAGAATGAAAATCTGTCGTCCTAGCCGATAGACGAATAGGCCATGTCGCCAAAAAAGCGTGCAAAAGTACTGCTTTTTTTTTGATTGACCAAATATTTTTGCAAAAAAATGCGTTTTTTTTGGTAAATTGCAGAAAAAAGCGTATCTTTGCACCCTAAAAAGCCGAAAAACGATGCGTAAAATTATTCCGACAGTGTTAGCGACCTTGTTCGCGTTGAGTCAGGTTTTTGCCCAATCTCCGACAAGTCCCGACCTACAGAGCCACTCCATAGATTTCTTCAATCCCGCCCACAAAGAGGTGAAAGAAGAGGTGTATAAGTTCCGCGTGGAATACAGAGTGGAAGCAGGTTATGTGCAAAACCATCACCGTTCGGAGAAAGCGACTTATGAGAACGTGTTTATGCACGGTTTCCGTACGGGCGCGACATTCGATTTCATTCTTCCGCTTCGTTTCAGCATCCAAACGGGATTGCTGTACACATTTACCTACGGCAAAGCACAACAGCGTTGGGCTCCGATGACGGTAGAAGACTACACGACCCCCAATCCGACGACCGGTTTGGTGTACACCAATATTATCGGTCACCGGCTGTATGAGCACCAATTGACTATCCCCGTGCGCGCGTACTATAACATACATCTATGGAAAGACCTGAACATGTTCTTCTATACAGGTCCGCAGTTCCAGATTGGTGTGGCGTTGCGCGATGAGTTACAGCCGAGCCTATCTCCCAAGACTCAGGAATGGTTAGAGGCTGCCGGTGTGGCAACCCGTCCGTATGACCGTTATGCCGACAAAGAGTTGCACCGCTTTACGGCGCAATGGGGCGTTGGTGGCGGTATGGAATGGGACCGCTATCGCCTTCAAGCAGGCTATGACTTCGGCCTGAACAACCAAGTGCGCCACAAACGAACCTCCGACCAACAAATGTGGGAGTGGCACTGGTTTGTAAGTTTCTGCTACAGATTGAACAAATAATCTATTGACTATGATAAACAAAGAACACCTGAAACGCGACCTGAAAAGGCTTCGTGAGCAATCGCCTTTGGTACACAACATCACCAACTACGTGGCGATGAACTTTACTGCGAACACATTATTAGCGCTTGGTGCGTCACCTGTGATGGCTCATGCGGTGGAAGAGATGGATGAGATGACCCGTCTGGCCGGTGCGCTGATGATTAACATCGGGACCCTGGATGCCCAGTGGGTGGAAGGGATGCTGCGTGCCGGCAATGCGATGCGCCAACGCGGCGGTGTGACCGTTCTGGACCCTGTAGGCGCGGGTGCTACCCACTATCGCACCCAAACGGCATGGCAGATTATCAACACCTGTCACCCGACTATTATTCGCGGTAACGCATCGGAGATAATGGCTCTGATAAACGCCGATATCCAAAGCAAAGGCGTAGATTCGACCGCCCAATCATCGGATGCGGTGGCTTCCGCGAAAGAACTTGCCCAACGCACGGGTAGTGTGGTGGTGGTGAGCGGTGCGACCGACTATATCACCGATGGCACGCGCACCGAGCAGTTGTGCAACGGTTCGCCCATGCAAACGCTGGTGACAGCTATGGGATGCACAGCATCCTCCGTGGTGGCCGCTTTTGCCGCCATCAATCCAGATCCGTTCGAAGCCTCTGTACATGCCATGGCTCTGATGGGTGTTGCGGGTGAAAAGGCCGCGAAGGAAGTCAAAGGTCCGGGCAGCCTGCTGACAGCGTTTGTGGATATCATGTACACCATCACCCCCGACCAACTGGCAGCAGCAGTACAGCAATGAGCAGAAAACGTTTTGATTTGTCGCTATACCTTGTCACCGACCGCCGGATAGCCGGTGAGCGAGACCTGAAAGAGCAAGTACTGAAAGCCGTTCAAGGCGGCTGTACGATGGTGCAAGTGCGCGAGAAAGACATTGATACACGGCAGTTTGTGGAAGAGGCTCGTGCGCTCATGCGCGCACTTGCAGGCACAGGCGTACCTCTTATAATCAATGACCGAATAGATGTGGCATTGGCGGCAGATGCGGACGGCGTGCATATCGGGCAATCGGATATGCCGTATGAAGATGCACGAACATTGTTGGGCGATGAGAAAATAATCGGCCTATCGGTGGAAAATCATCAGGAAGTGCTGGAAGCCAATGCGTTGGATGTGGATTACATCGGCATATCACCCGTTTTCTCCACCGCCACCAAGACCGATACTGCCACACCATTCGGGTTGGATGGGACGCGCCAAGCGGTGCTGGACAGCCTACATCCGTGCGTAGCTATCGGCGGCATGAACCGCAAGACGGCAGGCGATGTGATGGCACAAGGTGTGGATGGAATAGCCGTGGTGTCGGATATTATGGCATCGGATGAACCGGAGAATGTAGCACGGACACTGCGCCAAATGGTGGAAAGCAGCCGCAGCGATTGGTGCAGCGAAGTTTGGCAATTGATTGAACCTGTGCGCGAACGTATTTGGCGTCATCCGTTCCTACTCCAATTAGCAGACGGCAGCCTACCGCAAGAGCAGTTCACCGCTTATCTGCAGCAAGACAGACTATATCTGCAAGCGTACTACGAACGTATGTTCGCCATTGCAGAGATGCTGCCCGATGCGCATGACAAAGAGATGTTCCGCGCGTTCGCACGGATATCCAAAGAAGAGGAAGATGGGCTACACAAGATGCTTCTCGGTGCAAACCAACTGACAGAAACCATGCTACCGATGACAAAGGAATATGTGGAACATGAACGGTGGGCTACGGATACACACGTGCCAGCCATAGCCTTAGCGGCTATTTTCCCGTGCATGTGGATATACAGCGCAGTCGGGGCACACCTGCAGACCATTGCCTGCGTGGATGAACAACATCCGTATGGCGAGTGGATACGCTGCTATGCAGACCCGATGATGGCACAAGGCGTGGAAGAAGTGAAACGGCTACTCAATCCGATGGCAGACACCGCCTCTACGCTCGTCAAAGCCATGATGCGATGGGCTTTCTGCCAGGCAAGCAAGATGGAATATGAATTCTGGGACCAAATAACCAACAAACCATGAAAACCTATCAGCGCGTTCTCACCATAGCCGGCAGCGATTCAGGAGGAGGAGCCGGCATTCAGGCAGATATCAAAACCATATCGGCCTGCGGATGCTATGCCGCATCAGCCGTGACAGCCGTGACAGTGCAAAATACCGTGGGCGTGCAGGCAGTGTTCCCTGTGGAAGTGCCGATTATCACGGGACAAATTCGCGCCGTGCTGGACGATATCGGTACCGATGCAATAAAAATAGGTATGCTACATTCGCAGGAAGTGGTGCGTGCAGTGGCAGAAACCCTACGGCGATACGAAGTCAGGAACATCGTACTTGACCCTGTGATGGTTGCCACTTCGGGTCACCGGCTGATAGAACAAGATGCGGTGGATGCACTGGCGCAAGTGCTGGCACCCATAGCACGCGTCATCACTCCCAATATACCCGAAGCCGAGATATTGTTAGGAGGCAAAGAGTTGACCCATCAAGACCAATTGCCCGATGCTGCAGAACAGTTAGCACAGCAAATGGGCGTATCCGTCCTGCTGAAAGCCGGACATCTGACAGAAGATGAACTGGTGGATATTTTCTATGACCATGAGACGGGCAAACTCTACCATTTGCCGTCCGTGCGCATCCATACGGCAAACACACACGGAACAGGTTGCACGCTGTCATCCGCTTTTGCCGCCATGCTGGCAAAAGACATGCCGCTGCCGCAAGCCGCCGCTTCCGCGAAAGACTATATCAATCAGGCTATTATTGCCGGAGCTGCGTATCAAATAGGTAAAGGACATGGTCCGGTGGATCATTTCTTCCGTTTCCGTTAGGATAACCTAAAAGATATGCAAAAAAATACGTTTATCCGTTTTTTATTTGCATATATCAAAAAAAAATAGTACCTTTGCGGCCGAATTAAACAAAAAACGAACCATTATCATGATAAACATTCTTTTAGTCATCTTGTTAGGCATAGTGGGAGTAGGATTATTTCTTCTGGAACTTTTCCTATTGCCGGGGTTCGGCATTGCAGGCATTGGCGGTGTTGCGGCACTGATAGCCTCAGTGGCTCTGGCATATATCCGAATAGGACACATGGCAGGCACTATTACGCTGGTGGCGGAAACCGTTATCGCCCTGATTGCCATTATTGCATTCTTCCGAAGCAAAGCCATCAATAAAATGGCGCTTGATACCACCATTGATTCGCAAGTGGGGCTTGCCAAACCCGGCACGCGTATGGAGGAAGAACTGAAAGAGAAAAACAAACAATAAAAAACCCTAAATACTATGTTCGATACTTTTTCCGGAGTGTTTGTAGCCATCATCTTTGTGCTACTGTGCGTATTTTTCTACTACGTACCTTTTATGCTGTGGGTGAACGCCCAAGTGAGCGGTGTCCGTATCTCACTGATTCAACTGTTCCTGATGCGTATCCGCAAGGTGCCACCTACCAAGATTGTCAACTGCATGATTGAGGCACACAAAGCCGGTTTGCAAGATGTTCGCCGTGACGGATTGGAGGCACACTATCTTGCCGGCGGCCATATTGAACGCGTGGTGCATGCCCTGGTGAGTGCCAACAAAGCCAGCATACCTTTGTCCTTCCAGATGGCAACAGCCATTGATTTGGCAGGCCGTGACGTTTTTGAAGCCGTACAGATGTCGGTAAATCCGAAAGTGATAGATACCCCGCCCGTAACCGCCGTGGCGAAAGATGGTATTCAGCTTATTGCCAAAGCACGTGTGACCGTACGCGCCAATATCCACCAACTGGTGGGTGGTGCAGGTGAAGACACCGTTCTTGCCCGCGTAGGTGAAGGTATCGTCAGCTCCATCGGTTCCGCCGAGACCCACAAGAGCGTGTTGGAAAATCCAGACAGCATATCTAAATTAGTGCTTTCAAAAGGTCTGGATGACGGTACGGCATTTGAGATTCTCAGTATTGATATTGCCGACATTGATGTAGGTAAGAATATCGGTGCGCAGTTGCAAATAGACCAAGCTGAAGCCGACAAGAACATCGCCCAAGCCAAGGCAGAGGAACGTCGTGCTATGGCCATTGCCAACGAACAGGAAATGAAAGCCAAAGCCCAAGAAGCCCGCGCCAAAGTGATAGAGGCCGAAGCGCTGGTGCCACAAGCAATGTCAGAAGCCTTCCGTAACGGCAACTTGGGAATTATGGATTACTACCGAATGCAGAATATTCAAGCCGATACTACCATGCGCGAAGCCATCGGCAAACCCGCAGAGTCGAAGAAGAAATAATGTTCAAAGTAGCGATTCTGCAATACCCAATCCTGTGGGCAGACAAAGAAGCCAACACAACGGCGGCTGTCCGCCGCATAGAGATGCTGGCAGGCAGAGCCGATGTGGCTCTGCTTCCCGAGATGTTCTCCACAGGTTTCTGCACAGACCATCCTGAATTGGCTGAATCAGAAGAAGGTCCGACCCTGTGCGCCCTGCAAAAGACAGCAGACCTGACAGGTGTGGCCATTTGCAGTACGTTTATCTGCCGCAGTAAGGACGGAACGCTTCGCAACCGCGGATTCTTCCTATGCCCCAATGGCACTCCCACCTTTGTGGATAAAGCGCACTTGTATGCCCATGGCGGAGAAGACCGTTTCTTCACTGCCGGACGAGAGCGCACCGTAATAGAATATAAGGGAGTACGTATGCGCCTGATTATCTGTTACGATTTGCGTTTCCCCATCTGGGCACGCAATCTGCCTGATAACCCATACGATCTATTGTTGGTCAGTGCCAACTGGCCGGAATGCCGTATCCCCTATTGGGATGCCCTGATAGCGGCACGCGGGACAGAAAACCAATGCTATATCTGCGCTGCGAACATGGTGGGCGAAGACAATGTGGGTCTGCACTACAACGGGCACTCCGTAGCCTACGATACGCACCTGACACCTATTGTTCACTTCAACGATAACGAAGAAGGTACCCAAATAGCCGAATTTGACATTGATAAACTGCACCACTTTCGCGAAACTCTTCCCCTTTGGAAGGACGGCGACCCCTTTATCCTGACAGACAGATGGAATATAAATGGTTAATCAGTGAATGGACAGAAGAAGAACTGGCGCTCCGCAAGCATCTGGCTTCTGAACTGCACATCAGCGAAGCCGGTGCAGGCTTGCTGGTAAAACGCGGTATCACCTGTCGCGAAGAAGCCAGTGCTTATGTGCATCCTTCATTGGACGACCTGAATGACCCGTTCCTGATGCGCGACATGGACAAAGCCACCGAACGACTGAACCGCGCCATTTCTGCCGGTGAGAAAATACTGGTATATGGAGATTATGACGTTGATGGGACAACTGCCGTTGCCTTGACAGTCAAAATGTTATCCGGATGGACTAATCGTCTGGATTACTATGTACCAGACCGTTATACCGAAGGCTACGGCATCTCTTTCCGCGGCATTGATTATGCTCAAGAGCAGGGTTGCACACTTATTGTGGCATTGGATTGTGGCATAAAAGATGTGGACAAAGTGGAATATGCGAAGCAACGCGGTATTGACTTTATTATTTGCGACCATCATACGCCCGGCGACACGATTCCGAAGGCTGTTGCCGTACTGAACATGAAACGGCATGACTGCCCCTATCCTTACAAAGAACTATCGGGTTGCGGTGTCGGTTTCAAACTGATGCAGGCCATGGTGCGTTACCATGGAGGCAATCAAGAAACATTAGACTCTGTGCTTTCCTATCTCGCCATGTCTATCGCTTCGGACATTGTCCCTGTAACGGGCGAAAATCGCATCCTTGCCTATTACGGCCTAAAACGCATCAATGAACATCCATTGACAGGTATTAAAAGTTTATTGGCTGTGGCAGGTCTGGAAGACAAGAAAGTAACTATCTCCGACTTGGCATTCAAAATAGGGCCACGTATCAATGCCAGCGGGCGTATGCGCTCCGGCACAGAAGCGGTCAAACTGCTATTGGCCGACAATGAAGATGATGCCCGAAAGCGTGCGCAGGAAATAGACACTTACAACAAAGAACGTCAGGAATGTGACTCAAAAACTATCAAAGAGGCGCTTGACCTTCTACAGGCTGACCCAGACAATGATCAAAAGACCACCACAGTCGTCTATTCTCCCAATTGGCACCGAGGTGTGGTGGGGATATCCGCCAGCCGTTTGACAGAGACATACTACCGCCCGACCGTTGTGCTGACAGATTGTGAAGACGGACTCATCACCGGTTCCGCCCGTTCGGCAGGAGGGTTCGACCTATACAGCGCCATTGACTCCTGCAGAGATTTGTTGACTCACTTTGGTGGACACCGTTTTGCCGCAGGACTAAGTATGCCCAAAGAACATCTTCCGTTGTTCAAAGAACGTTTTGAGCATTATGTTGCCACGCATATACAGGAAGAACAACGCACACCGGTCATTCACATCGAACAACAGATATCTTTACAAGATATAACTCCGCAATTTATCAATCTGCTCAAACACCTTGAGCCTTTCGGTCCGGACAATCCTCGCCCGATTTTCCTGACCCGCCAACTCATCAATAACCGCTATACCAAACGGGTAGGCAAGACTGGCGAACATTTACGCCTTGATGTGACAGACCGCACGGCTGCTATCACAGGTATTGCATTCGGGAAAGGCGATATGGCTATGCATCTGCAAAACGGCAATTCTGTAGATATCTGCTATGAATTGGAAGAAAACACTTATAATCATATAACTACCATTCAAATGATGGTGCAAGACATTCAAATATGTTCAACGAAAGAGACACCCAAGGACCTGTAAGAAGACGGGGCAGCATTGAAGTTGTATGCGGCAGTATGTTCTCCGGAAAAACGGAAGAATTGATTCGTCGTATGAAGCGAGCACAGTTTGCTAAACAACGGGTTGAAATCTTCAAACCCGCTATTGATGTCCGCTATAGTGAGCAAGATGTAGTAAGCCACGATCACAACGTTATTCAATCCACTCCAGTTGACAGCAGCCAAAGCATTCTGCTATTGGCAAACGATATTGATGTCGTTGGCATTGATGAAGCCCAATTCTTCGATCAAGGTATAGTCGATGTCTGCACCCAATTGGCCGAACGCGGTATTCGTGTCATCTGTGCCGGTCTGGATATGGATTTTAAAGGAGAACCATTCGGTCCAATGCCTGCATTGATGGCAATCGCTGAAGATGTATATAAAACCCATGCCATTTGCGTGCATTGCGGCGATCTGGCGTATGTCAGCCATCGTCTTGTTATGAGTGACAAACGAGTCCTTTTGGGCGAAACAGAGAGTTATGAACCTCTTTGCCGCGCCTGCTACGAAAAAGCTATCGCAGAAGAAAAAGCATCAGTCCAAAATAGTGCCAAGGAAAATTGAGGTCATATTACCTTTAGCCATCCGCGACACTTACACCTATTTTGTTCCCGAGGACATGCCATGTCCTCCTGTCGGTTTTCGGGTGGCCGTGCCTTTAGGGAAAAAAGAGGCTGTCGGTATTGTTTTGCGCCATTGTCGGGAAGATGAATCTTTGGCTATCGCAGAAGATAAACTACGCCCTATTACTGCCGCATTGGACCTAACCCCTATCGTTACTGCCGAGCAACTACAATTGTGGCAATGGGTTTCTGAATACTACATGTGCCCCATTGGCGATGTACTGGCGGCTGCACTGCCTGCCAAAGCACTTGACAGGCAATACAGCCTTGCTGGAAAACACCGAGTCAAACTGATGCATTTTCCCGATGAAATCAAGGAAAAATGCATATTGAACAATCAGCAATCACGTGCAAAATCAGAAATACAGCAGTCTTGGCAAAAATGCATGACGGTATTGCTGCATGGTGTTACCTCTTCCGGCAAAACAGAAGTATACATCCATCTAATTGAAGATATTCTCCGCAAAGGCAAACAGGTGCTTTACCTCGTTCCTGAAATAGCTCTTACCACACAACTGACAGATCGTCTGCAACAAGTGTTTGGTAACAAACTATTGATTTATCACTCCCGAGTAACAGATGGACAACGAATGGAAACCTACCGCCAATTGTTACAAGACGATTGCACTTCAGGGAAGGTCATTATCGGTGCCCGCTCTGCCGTCTTTCTTCCATTCCGTAACCTGGGACTCATTATTATGGATGAAGAACACGAACCGAGTTACAAACAGCAGGAACCCAATCCCCGTTACCATACTCGCTCCGTTGCCATGATGATTGCCAAGACTGCACACGCAAAAGTTCTACTTGGCACTGCTACCCCTAGCGTTGAAACCCAATATAATGCAGAAACAGGGAAATATGGTCTGGTACACATGAAAGAACGTTTTCAAGGACTGCAACTACCCAAGATCACCCTAATCGACCTGCAGCGCCAATATCATCGAAAAGAGATGTATAATCATTTCTCCGATCCTTTGGTGACACGCATTCGGGAGGAACTGGAGAAAGGGAAACAGATTATCCTGTTCCAGAACCGGCGAGGCTATGCTCCGTACATCCAATGTACGCAATGTGGGCGGGTGCCCAAATGCCCGCAATGTGATGTGGCACTCAGTTACCACAAGAATATCCGTCACACCGGATTGCACTGCCACTATTGTGGTGTCGAAATTCCTGCAGAAACCATTTGTCCGGAATGTGGTGGAGAGATGAAATGGCACGGATTTGGCACGGAACGTATAGAGGATGAAGTACAAGAATTGTTCCCTTCTGCCCGTATCGCCCGTATGGATCTTGATTCTACTCGCAAGAAAGATGCTTATCAACAAATCATCCAGCGGTTTTCTGCTCACGAAGTAGATATCCTTATCGGTACACAAATGGTCACCAAAGGTTTGCATTTTGACGATGTCAGTTTGGTAGCTGTGTTGAATGCCGATTCGCTACTTAATCAACCATCTTTCCGAAGTTACGAGCGCACATATCAAATGCTGGAACAGGTAGCCGGACGAGCAGGGCGCAAAGGCGAACAGGGTGAAGTCATCATTCAAACTTTCGACCCGACTCATCCCGTCTTCGGATATGTTTGTCATCATGACGGCGATTCTTTGTACCAATGGCAGAAAGCAGAAAGACAACAATTCTGTTATCCGCCATTCTATCATCTTATTCACTTAACCTTACGTCATCGCGACGAACAACGACTCTCTGCAGCAGCTTCCCTTGTGCAAGAACGCCTTAGAATGGTATTCGGCACACGTTGTTCGGCGGTAATTACACCGGGTATATCCCGTATCCAAAATCTGTTCCTTCGTTGCATTCAGTTGCGCATTGAACCAACAGCCTCGCTGCAACAAGCCAAACGTATGCTGCAAGCCAATACAGAGGAAGTACTTGCTCCTTTCAAAAACATTCAAACCCTTTGGGATGTTGACCCGATGTGAGTATATTCTTATCTTCTCACGAACTGTTTGTAAGCTTCCACACCAAGCACTTCCAGTAGTTTCATATTCTCTGATGTGATTGGCAGCACCTGTGCTTCGGCCTCTCGGATGGATGAACTTATCGAAGCATCCTGTTCAAGCAATGAGATATACCACTCTGCTTCATCCATACTTTCAAACCCGCTGATTTGTACTGCACTCTCCTTGTCGGAAAGGGATGGAATAATCTGTATATCAAAGTCTTTGATAAGGAATTGACTAAAATTGAAGAGTGCGGTCTGATATTGGAGATTGTTTTGCGTTTGTTCATCTTTAGCAAACAAAATCAACACATGACTTTCTATCTGTCTCTTGAACGAGAACTTCTGTTCATTCTTTTTCTCGTCTTCCGTTGTCGTTTGTCCTCTGGCTTCTTGCAGGTTAGACAAAGAGCCGCCTTTCTGTGCTTTCAGACCCTCATCCATCATGGCAAGCATATTCTTTGCCATTGTGCTGAGTTCGTGTTCTGGATACCTCTCCACCATATCCTGCAACTCGGCAACAAAGGCTTTCTGTCCTTCTGTGCGTGCAACACCCACTGCATTCAGGAAAAGGAAACGGGGCATTAAGGTCGTAAGAGGGAACTCCTTTTCTGCCACCAGTTTATTTTGTTTTACCTCCTTATATTTGCCTTTTCGATATGCCTCATAAGTGGCTTCATACAGAGAATCCTGCATCTGTGCCGTACGTTCCAGATTTTCTTTGTACGCAGGGTCGCTCACTATCTGTGCTTGTTTGCTATTGGGGTATAGACGTATCAGTTCTTGCCGTATTTGCTCTGCACCCGCACTGTCTTTCTGTTGCAATGCCGAGAGGTACTGCATATAATACAAATCCGTCAGCCGCTCATCTTTGGGGAAACGGCGGCATAGTTCACGGAAGGTTTTCACGCTTTTGGGATAGTCTTGTAACTGCTCTTTATATATGTATATCAAATCATACAATGCTGCGGCTATCAGCGAGTCGGATTGATAAAAATCTTCCTCTGTCTTCGGAATTTGCTGCAAGTAGTATTCCGGTTGATGGTTATCTGTCACCTGGGGTGCGGTGGCTGTAGATGTGCTATCTGCCACCAATCCGGCCGTGTCTCCATCTGTCATCGCTTCTTCTGCAAAATTGGATATACCCGCTTGTGCTTTGCTTTGCCGGCGCCAATCGTCCTCCAATTTGCGGTTACCCCATGTCTTTACGAAGGCCTGCCTACCTTTCTTCAAAAGGTTCTCATTGTAAAAATACCAACTGTTATCGCGCGGCACACCCACCATCAAATCGGTATTGACGCCTTCCAACGGTTCGTTCAGCTCTTTTTCGCGCGCATCTGCTTGTGCTTTGACGGAGTCGGCTTTCTCTTGTTCTATCAGACGTGCGATAATCTCGTCTACTATCCTCCGTTGTTCTTTTTCGGATAATGTACTCAGATGTTGCAGCGAATCCTGTAATTCCACTGTCTCCGTGCGTTGCACCAGTTCATCCAATGCCAGACTCCGCCGGTATGCTTGTGCGTAACGCGGGTCAGTATTTTCTATCATCTGCACCGCTTCTTTGTAGCAGGGCGCAGCAGAGTCGTATTGTTGTTGGAGGTAATACAAGTCACCAGCTGTCAACAGCACACCTGCTTTGTTTTTGCTATTGGGGGTACTATGCCGGATAGCAAGGCTGTATTGCTCCAGTGCCGCAGCCGTATCTTTTTGGGTCAAATAGATATTGCCGATAGTGCCGTATATCTGGTCCAGTACATCTTTGTTCTTGTCTCGTTTTGCCATCTTGCCGAGTTTCTTCAGGCTTTTGGAGATGTTGTCATCCAGCTCGGCATATCGCAATTCCGCATTGAACCGCATCACATGCTCCGGCTGAAGGGATATCACTCGTTTATAGCCGGCTCTGGCGGCTGAACGCTGGTCATTTTGCTGATACAACTGGGCAAGCACATATTCAAATCTCGGCTTGTAGCCTTTGCGTGTCTCATCCGATTTGGCTATCTTGACAAACGAAATAGCCTCGCGATAATGCTGTCCTTTCAGGAGAATATCTGCACTTACGGCGGAATAGAACGGTTGGTGCTTGCGTTTCAGGTGGTCCACTTTCACTTTGCCTAATTGTGTCTCGGCCTCATACTGCCAACCCATTTCGCCATATGCGCGCGCTATCCATAACTGACAGAGAGCCACCATGTCAGGGTCATTCTCATACAGTTTCTGTATGTATGTGAATGTGCCCACGCTGCCAAGAAAATCGCCTTTGTGGAACTCCGATTGACCCAGTAGCAGCCATGCCCTGTACATCTGGCCGTTGAATTCTTTGCTCTCTAGCCATAGTTTGTATTTAGGGTCTTTGCGGCGTTTGGCGGCATTTATCTTCTTCGGCCGCACATGGATAGAGTGAAGTTTGATGCTCTTGCGTGCTTTTTCGATACTCTTGTCCATCTGTGAAACGGCCGCTTGTTGTGTCTTCGGATTACTGATAGGATAGAGATTCAGCACCTTGGAATAATCATCTTCATTGGCTTTGTTGATGGCATCCATTCCTTCTCGATAGGAGATAGCGCCGTTGAAGTACACGTTGTGTACTACTTTCATGCCATGGTATCCGCGGGTGGCACCCGTATTTTTAGTCGTTGAGCAACTGCTCAGCACCAGCAACACCATTCCTATCCCTATTATATGTTTTCGCATCATCATTTCAATCCTTTTACATGTGACGGCGCTGCCACAAAGTCTTTCAAATAGAACGGCTCGAAGTATGCAATATCCACTGTCTCACCGCGTTGTAGCCGTTCGGTCGCCAACCGCCACATGGCACGTGCCAACGGCACAATATCGGGCACGAATTTGCTATTCTTCCGACGGATGACTCCTTCGCATTTCATGGCACCGTTGCCGAAACACACCATCTGCTTGTCGGGGGCTATGTCTGCAAAACTCTCTCCGTCAATCACTTTGGCCTCCACATTCCTTATCTGCCTCCCATCGCTTTCGTACAGAGCGGTATAGACTTCCATACGGCGGGCATCCAGCATCGGGCATAGTAAGCTGCCCGCATATTCTTGTGTCTTCTCAAGCAACGCTTCTGTCAGTATATCCAGCGTCGGAACAGCCACCATCGGTATGTTTCGCCCGTAGGCAATACCCTTGCACAGACTGGTGCCGATTCGCAGACCCGTGTAACTGCCCGGACCCGCACTCAAAGCGACGGCATCTATCTTTCCGCACAAACGCAGCAGAGAATCCACATACTCCGGTAGCAGTTCCGCATGGTTACCGCCGTTGTAGGAGATGCGTTCATCCGCCACTGTGCCGTCCGTCAGAAGGGCGGCGGAACATACTTGCGTACTCGTTTCTACAGACAGGATAGTCATCGCTTTTATCTAAATTTGCCGCAAAAGTAGTAAAATATTTGGATATATGCAAATTTTGTTGTAATTTTGCACGGAAAAATTCATTTCTCTATGAAGAATATCGTTGTTTTTACTGGTGCCGGTGTCTCTGCGGAGAGCGGCTTGGGTACTTTCCGTGATGCCGACGGACTCTGGGAAAAGTACCGCATCGAAGATGTTTGCACCCATGATGCTTGGTTGCGTAACCCTCAACTCTGCGTGGATTTCTACAATGCCCGCCGTCGGGAAACGCTGGCGGCAAAGCCCAACGCAGCGCACGATGCCATTGCGCGTCTGCAACAGACGTTCCCAGACACGAAGATTATCACACAGAACATTGACAATCTCCACGAGCGTGCTGGGGCACACGATGTCATTCACCTTCACGGCGAGATTACCAAACTCCGTTCGGATATCAACGAAACGGCAACCGTGCCTTTGGATGGATGGGAGCAGCATTATGGCGACCGGCATCCCGATGGCTCGTTGCTACGGCCTTATATCGTTTTCTTCGGAGAAGGTGTGCCGTATTTCTCGCAGGCTTGCGAGATTGCATCGCAGGCGGATTTGTTGCTGGTGGTTGGCACCAGCCTCAATGTCTATCCTGCGGCAAGCCTCTTGCAATATGCACCGGAAAATGCACCTATCTATTTCGTGGACCCCGGACTGCCGGCTTTCGGACCCTATACCAACCGAATTACCCACATTCGCAAGAAAGCCACTGAAGGAGTGCCCGAAGTGGTGGACATGCTCATTCAGCGCTTTCAGTAGTAAAGACTTGCGCTTATTCTACGCGAACACCCGATAAGGTATAAACCTCTCCGTCACGGCGGATTAGCAACTGACCGTTGCGGAAGAACATTGTGCCTTGGTTTTGCGTGGCGTTCATTTCCTCCAATGCCGTGGGCTGTTGGGGTTCAACGCCTTTGGCGGAGATTTGCACCGTAGCGGTCGATACGCCGTCGGTTATTGTGATTGTGGCAGTCTCTTCGCCTGCCGTTGTCGGAGCAAAGGTCACGGTCGGGCAGTAGTTACGGATAGCACCGAGTTTGCCGGTCGCACATTCGCCGCTTCCGTTGGCGCTGGCGCAGGCATTCTCACCAACTTCATAACTGGTCTCGCTCAGTTCGAATGCAGGATTGTCGCAACTGATAGTGATGTCGCCCGATGAAAGGAACGAACGCAATGGAAGGGTTATTTCGCCGCTGTTGCCCAGCACAACCTCACCCATATCTATCGTCTTACTGCTCGTTCCGAATGTGCCGCTTTCAAGCAGAATATGTTTCGCCAATGCTATTTTTACATCCTTGAAATAGCGATTCAGCGAACCATACATAGAGATTGTCAACTGGGATAAGTTTTTCTCTACTTGAATCCCCGTAACCTGTATATCTTGGTCGTATTCATCCTTATCGCGGGATGTTTTCTTGGCGATAGATACATCCGCATCGTTTCCGTTTATTTTAGAAATGCCAAGTTGGAAAACGGGCATACCGCCCCATGTGCCGCTACCGCCATATCGTTTCCACACCAGTGACATACTTCCTGTCGTGGGAGCAAACACATCATAGTCTTCTTCCAGAGTCAACAAAAGAATGGCTGTTTTGTCCTCATGGGTCTCATCATCATACAGCGAATACCAGGTCCCGTTCTTATATACTTGGGCGGACAGCCCCATACTTACAAGCAAAGTAAATAATAAAAGTGTCTTTTTCATAAGTTCGTTACAATCTGTTAATAGTATGTTTCATTTCAGACTGCAAAAGTACTGCTTTTCTGCAACATACAAAATAGCAATGTTTGGGAAAAAGGTGGCAATCTTTACGAATATCTTAAAAAACGTACAAAAAATGCGGATTTATTTGCATAGTTCGAAAAAAAACACTATCTTTGCACCCGAATTTGTAGAACTATAGAAGCCATTATGCTCCTGCAATCTACATATAATCAGTCTCTTGCCACCCTGCGAATGGGGGTGGTAAAATAGCGTCTTTGCCTCTTCGCAATACTATAGACAGTGCATGGATTAACCATGTGCTGTCTTTTTTATGTTAACTTATCAATATTATTAACCAAAAAACAACAAACAAAATGAAAAGAATTTTTTCAATCCTGGCAGCAGCACTTGTTCTCTTTGGCGCTGTATCATGCAAAAACAAAAAGGACGAACCCTCGGCTCCCAAATTCACTATCACGGTTACGGATATCATGCCTACCGCAGCCCTTGCCAATGTGACGCCTTCTGACAACACGAAGGAATATCTGGTATCTTGGGCGAAAGCTGAGCAGGTGGATGGGTATGCTACACCGAAAGCTTTTGCAGAAACTCTGGTTAATACCTACAAGGCGATGTACCAAAACTACGCATTCTTGAAAACGGCTCAAATTATCAAGTCTGGTAAAGGCGAACAGCCAATGACGAATTTAACACCCAATACTGTTTATAAGGTAGTTATCAGTGAGATAAAAGACGAAGATCTTACGATTGGCGAAGTAGCAACGTTTACGTTCACAACGGAACCTTGGTTTACGATCACGGTAACAGATGTCACTGCCACCACAGCCACTATCAATGTGGTTCCTTTTGACAACACGATGGAATATCTGGTATCTTGGGCGAAAGCTGAGCAGGTGGATGGGTATGCTACCCCGAAACTTTTTGCAGAAACTCTGGTTAATACCTACAAGGCGATGTACCAAAACTACGCATTCTTGAAAACGGCTCAAATTATCAAGTCTGGTAAAGGCGAACAGCAAGTGCCGAATTTAACACCCAATACTGTTTATAAGGTAGTTATCAGTGAGATAAAAGACGAAGATCTTACTATTGGCGAAGTGGAAACGGCTACATTCACTACTTTGGCAGAGTGATTGGATAGTAATAACGGGTAACGAATGTCTCAATAGTTCCGTTACTCCAAACAATCACCAAAGGTCGGATTTCTCCGGCCTTTGTTTTTAATATAAACCGCGCTTCAGCGCAATAAACGGCGCTTTGCGCCTATAAACCGCTCGCGAACGCGAGCAATTCCCGTACAACCATTAGGCTATTATTAGGTTATTATTGGGTGATTATTGGGTTATTAGTAGGTTATTTAGCTGACAGAAAGCAGAGGGAACGCTAATTCTACTTATATTTCCACAAAAAATTGCAGATTTTTGCACAAATATTTGGTCAATCAAAAAAAAAGCAGTACCTTTGCACGCTTTTTCGGGTAAAAAGCACATATAATGATTATTTATTAACTCGGACAGACAACTCGTGAAGTTGAAAGTCCACAAGAAAAAACCAAAAAATGGCAACAAAAATTCGTTTGGCTCGTCATGGTCACAAGGACTACGCTTACTACCATATCGTAGTAGCTGACAGCCGCTCGCCGCGTGACGGCAAAATCATTGAGCGTCTTGGCTCGTACAACCCCAATCTCAATCCTGCTGCTATCGATCTTAACTTCGATCGCGCTATGTACTGGATTGGCGTAGGTGCACAGCCCACCGACACAGTTCGTCACATCCTTTCTACCGAAGGTGTTATGCTGATGAAGCACCTCATGGGTGGTGTCGCTAAAGGTGCATTCAATGAAGAAGAAGCGCAAAAACGCTTCAATGCCTGGAAAGCCGAGAAGGATGCCAAGAACGGCAAGATCTCTAAGGCTGAGGCTGACAAGAAAGCAGAAACCGCCAAGAAACGTTTGGCACAAGAGGTGGAAGCTAACAAGGCAAAAGCAGAAGCTGTTGCTGCTAAGCGTAAAGCTGAAGCAGACGCACTCGCTGCCAAAGCACAGGAAGCCGCAGCAGAAGCTGCCGCTGCTGAAGCCGAGGCTAAGGGAGAAGAAACTCCTGCTGAAGAAGCTCCTGCTACCGAGGCATAAAACCTCAATTATTCAAGAAAAGAGAGCCCGAAACAAAAGTTTTGGGCTTTTTTGTTGTGTATATAGAAAAAAAATACTACCTTTGCACGCTCTTACTGCGCACACGTAGCGCGAAGATAAGAAATGACGACACTGATTGTTATACTAATTGTGCTTACCCTTGGCAGTTGGCTCTTTGCCAGACGGAGGTGGTATGCTCCGGCGGTACTCTTCACCGGAGCATGGTTGGTCGCCATTAGTGCATACACCATTCTTGACCATGGGGCACATCCGCTTCGCCCTGACACGCTCAAAGCACTCACCATCTGGCTAACAGGCTTTACCCTTGCTACATGGGTGATGCAGTCATTCCGTTTCAATCCTTTGCTCAAAGGCATCACGCCCAGTGTGCCTGTGAGAGATATGTATTACTATTTCTCTCTTGCTACCTTGCCGGTAATGATATGGGCGGTTGTAATGATTATCCGCCATACGGGAGGCAACCCATTCTCTGCCTTGCGCGATGCCAATGTAAGGGAAAACGAACAAGGAATACGAACAACGGGATTCTTTGTCGTATTTTGGATGGTAAGTTATATCATGGAACTGCGAGTCTTGTCCAAAACCAACCTATGGCGTGTTATTGTCTTGTTCTGTATCAACCTGTTCTATGTCATTATCTCTCTGGGAAAGATGAATATGATGATTCTTTTCCTCAGTACGGCTATTATTCTGAGTGAAAAAGGAATTATCAAACTGAAGCACCTCTTTATCGCTGTACCTGTATTGATTGGCCTGATGCTTTCCTTGCAATTGGCGCGTGGATCGTTACGCTCTATGGATAACATCAATGAGTTTTGTGCGATATACTTGGGAACCAGCATAGCCAATCTCAATACCAATGTGAAACCGCATTCGGCGGAACAGCCTGGCGAAAACACATTCCGCATTTACTATGCCGTCAAGAGTAAATTGGATGGAGGAAAAACCAAAGTAGTAGATCCCATTCTGGAATTCAAAGGCGTGCAAATCGACAAAACCTGGTATGGCTCGAATACCTTTACCGCCCTCTATCCGTTTTATAAAGATTATGGTATCGCAGGTATATGGGTGTTTGCCATATTCTTTGGCTTACTGTTCGGACTGATATTCCGTTTGAGTGAGGATGGCAGTATCTGTGCATTGGTGCTCTATGCTGCTTGGATAGGTTCAGTGCCCATGCAGATTATCGGCGACACCTTCTTTTCCGTACTTTCCCAAAACATACAGTACCTTATCGCTGTACTCATACCGTTCATAATGAGCAAGTACCGTGTGTTTGAGCCTAAATCAAGTGTGAATGGTTGATATCGTAATGGCGACATATAATGGGGCAAAGTATGTGGAAGAGCAACTCCGCTCTTTCTGCCGCCAAACCTATGCCGATTGGCGTTGTATCGTACACGATGACGGTTCCACAGATGGCACGCAGGACATTCTTCGCGCATGGGCACAACAAGACAAACGTATCGTTTTCATTGAAGATGGCATACAACATCTCGGCCCCGCAAAACACTTCCTCCATATATTGCAATACTCGGATGCACCATGGGTTATGTGGTCGGATCAGGATGATATATGGTTTGACCATAAAATAGCCACCATGTTGCAAGCGGGAACAAACGCTTCCTTCACGGGAGCGGGAGTAGTATATGCCAATGCCGAATTGTGGAGCGAAACGGAAGGAGTCATTGCCCATCGGAATACCCTTTTCTATCCTACCTCGCTGCGTGACACACTCTTTCTTAATTCCGGCATACAGGGTGCCTCTGCGCTCTTTAACAGTTCCATGAGGGATATCCTACGCACGCCTCTTTCTTCGTATGCCATGCATGATCACGTACTGCTTCTTGCGGGATTGACAATGGGTAAAGTAGTGTATCTGCACGAAGCGCTGATGTACTACCGTCAGCATGATAACAATGTGACAGGACATGCCCCCGGCAGCAGAATAAAAAAGGTACAGCTTATGTGGGCGAACCGTCACGTGCCTGTTGTATCAAGGGAACATTATGACGGCCTTGCGGCTTTCTACAGGCAATATAAGCAGAAACTGAACGCAGAAGACCGACAGCTTATCGAGACCTTCCTTATGTTGCCGGAACAGTCTTGGTGGAAACGCCTCCGAACGATACGGCAGGCTCACTTCACGCTTCTGGGATCGGAATATTTATTATGGATTAAATTGTGCATACGGCGATATATATGAAACATATTCTTATAGACGGAACAACTATATCGTTGCGGATGGATGGCCTGTCGCAATACATTCTCAATGTGGTAAGTCGCTTGCCGCTATGCGCTGACCGGCAATATCATATTGTCATACGGCCGGAAGAATGTCCGGAAGAATACCTTTCGTTGTGGCGCAAGCAAGGCTTGGATGTGCAAACCGCTCCCATTGCGCCTATCGGACCGAAAAGAGAGTGGCAGTTCCGTAATTGGTTACGGACACAACCCGCATTTGATGCGGCTTTCATTCCCAGCAACCAGTATCCTGTTGCCCTGACCATTCCTTCCCTGTATGTAGTACATGATATTATCTACGAACGCTATCCGGAACAGCTTGGCCGATGGGCGGCATTCAAACGCTGGTGGTTGCACCGCAATGTAGCAAAGGGTTTGAAACAGGCAAGCAAAGTTATTGCTGTCAGCCGCTTTACGGAGCAGGAGATTTTGCGTTTCCATCCCTATACCGATCGGCAAAAAATAAGCGTGATATACGAAGGGTGGGAGCATCTCAATACGCCGCAACCGGATAAGCAAATAAACATTCCCCTTAGCGATTACATTCTGTATATCGGCAGTTCACGCGGGCATAAGAATATGCACGGACTCCTTAATGCAATGGAACTTGCCGGCGACAGGATACCCAATGGGAAAGGATTGGTTATTGTAGGGGATAACCGCATGTTAACATCCCGACAACATGCCCAAATCAAGGCATTACATGGCAAAGTGATTACTACGGGATGGCTTTCCCAAGCAGAACTGAATGCCTATTGCAAACGGGCAAAAGCCATCATCTTCCCTTCTCTGTGCGAAGGATTCGGCATACCGGCTTTGGAGGCATTCTATTTCCATAAGCCTCTGTTAGTAAGCAACACCTCTTCACTTCCGGAAGTAGCAGGGGATGCCGGTATTTATTTCGAGCCGACAAATCCCGAACAAATCGCGCAGGCTATGATACGGGCATTGAATATGAATTCGGAAGAAGAGGTAGAGTGGATACAACGCGGCAACAAGCGGTTGGAACTGTTCAGCTGGCAGAAAACAGCCGATGAGATAAACAATCTATTGAATGATATACTGATTTAATTATGTATAAAATAGCATTTGTAGGAAACAGTGCTCTGACAATGATGAACTTCCGTTTGGGAGTAATGAAGGAACTGAGCCGGCAATACGAGGTGGTTATGATAACTCCGCAGGACTGCGAGTTGACTCCCCTTGCCGGAACATCTATCCGCTTTGTGCCTATCGAAGTGGATTGCAAAGGACAGAATCCCGTTCGCGATATCCGTTTGCTCGCGCAACTGAAAGAAATCTATACGCAAGAGCATTTCGATTTTATCTTCCATTATACCATTAAGCCTATCATATACGGCTCTATTGCAGCCTCTTCGTTAGGGATTAAGCATATTGACGTTATCACAGGTTTAGGATATTCATTCATCAAGCGAAACTGGTTGTTCTACCTGTCTTGCTGGTTGCATAAACATGCGCTGCGCAAAACAAACGCTGTCTGGTTCCTCAATCAAGATGACTGTGACTGTTTCGTAAAGTGGAACCTTGTCGCTCAAGAGCGTACCCATGTAATTCACGGAGAAGGTGTCAACACTGATTTCTTCCTACCGACACGCGAACCGGACGACTCCTTTATCTTCCTCCATTGCGGGCGTATGCTACGCACCAAGGGTGTAGAACTCTATATCAGGGCAGCGGAAAGGCTGAGGAAAGAATATCCTAAGGTGCGCTGGCAGTTACTGGGTCCTTTGGATGCCCAGAACCCTGACGCTATTCATCCTGCGGAAATGGAAACGTGGGTGCGTAATGGAAGTGTGGAATACCTGGGAGTAACCAATGACGTACGTCCCTATCTGGAACGCTGTTCCTGCGTTGTGTTACCCTCTTACTACATGGAAGGCGTGCCTCGTTCATTGATGGAGGCAGCATCTATGGAACGTCCGCTAATCGCTACCGATTCCGTAGGTTGCAAAGATGTTGTGCTAGATGGCGTAAACGGATTGCTCTGCGAAAAGCGAAGCATTGAAGGCCTTGTGGATGCCATGCGGAAAATGTTGGAGATGCCTGCAGAAAAGTTACGCTGTATGGGAAAGAAAGGAAGGGAACTGATTCTGCGTAAGTTTGACGAGAAGATTGTTATCAAGGAGTATGAGACGGCCTTGCACCGCCATCTGAACGGATAAACCATCGTATGCTGAACGTATCTATCGTACTATATTATCCTGATTGGGAACAAGTGATACCGCTTTGTATGGAAATCGGCAAGGCGGAGCAAGTGCGATATATTTACTTGGTAGACAATTCCCCTACCTCAACCGAGACCAACCTCATGCAATCGGATGCGCCCGACAAGAGGAAAGAAGGGCTTGAGAAAGTGAAATACATCTGGTGCGAAGGCAAGAACCTCGGTTATGGGAAGGCTAACAATATCGCTATCCGCGAGAGTGTCTGGCTCAAGACAAGGTATCACCTTGTGATGAATCCCGATATCCGGGTCACTGCGGATGCGCTGGACAGACTGCACCATTTCATGGACAAAAACCCCACCGTGGGAAGCGTAATGCCAAAGGTAGTCTATCCTGACGGTGAGCTACAATATCTGTGTAAGCTCCTTCCAACTCCCCTTGACATGATTGGCAGGCGTTTCTTACCTAAGAGATGGACAAGAAAACGCAACGACAAATATGAGATGCGGTGGAGCGGATATGACAAGATAATGAACGTACCCTATCTGAGCGGCTGCTTCATGTTTCTGCGTACCGAAGCCGTATTACAAGCAAGGCTGTTCGATGAGCGTTACTTTATGTACCCTGAAGATATTGATCTGACACGGACAATACACCGTAACTGGCTCACATTATATGTGCCCGATATAACTATCATACACCAACACGAAAAAGCCTCTTACAAAAGCCTACGAATGACGTGGGTGCATATCAAGAATATGTGCCGCTATTTCAACAAGTGGGGATGGTTCCGAGATCCGGAACGGGATATGATGAACCGGCTTACCCTTTCCCAATTTGACTCTTCTACAGAGTCATAAGACGGTACGTCAAATATCCTGCGTAAACTATCAGGAGCAATGCCCCTTCCCAGCGTTTGACTTCCTTTCGGCTGTTCGTCTGCACAAATACCCATACCAGAAGACATCCCAATGCCACCATCAGGCTATCTACGACAAAACCGTCGTAAGCAGGTAATGTCCGGATGACGCCACTCACACCCAACACAAAGAATACGTTGAAGATATTGCTGCCTAACACATTGCCCAGCGCAATGTCACTGTTCATTCGGACAGCCGCTACGACCGAGGTAGCCAATTCCGGCAATGAGGTGCCCAATGCCACAACGGTCAGACCTATTATGGCTTCGCTCACGCCAAGGTCAGAAGCGATATGCACTGCGCTCTTCACTATCAGTTCACCGCCTATGACAAGACCACAGATACCGATTCCTATCAGCAGCAACGCGTGTCCAACAGGGGTCGGTTCGATTTCTGTATCTTGAATATCTTGCTTCCTACTCTGAAGAAATATCACAACCATGTATATGACAAACACAAGCAGTAACACCGCCGCCTCCCAGCGTCCGATACCGCCAGTCCATGCAAACGCCAAAACAAGCAATCCGGCAGCCGTTGCCACAGGGATATCCCAGAGACGCGAAGAGCGTTGTGACACGACGGGATACACCACCGCCGTCAAACCGAGGATGACGAATGTATTGATGATATTGGAGCCTAATACATTGGTAATGGCCAGGTCGGTTGAGCCCTCGGATACCGACACCATATTAACGACGAACTCAGGCATTGAGGTTCCGAAAGCAACGACAGTCAGACCTATTACCAAATCGCTGATACCGAAACGCCTTGCCAATGCCGATGCACCGTCCACGAGACAGTCAGCACCTTTTACCAGTGCGACAAACCCTATCACAATCAATCCCACTCCTATCCAAGGACTGACAGAAAACCAAGTATCCAGAATCCCAATCATTGTGTTATCTTCTTCTCCGCGTTATACATTAAAAAGGAAGTGCATGATATCGCCGTCCTGAACGAGATAATCTTTTCCTTCTACGCCCAGTTTTCCGGCAGCACGGCATGCTGCTTCGCCGCCGAGAGCAATAAAGTCTTCGTATTTTATCACTTCAGCACGGATAAAACCCTTCTCAAAATCGGTATGTATGACTCCGGCACATTGCGGGGCTTTCCATCCTGCACGGAAGGTCCATGCGCGCACTTCATCCGAACCGGCTGTGAGGAATGTACGGAGATTGAGCAGGGCATACGCCGCTTTGATGAGGCGATTGCATCCCGACTCCTGCAGTCCCATTTCCTCCAGGAACATCTGCCGTTCCTCGTAGGTTTCCAATTCGGCAATCTCCGATTCGGTTTTGGCAGCAAGCACCAAGACCTGGGCACCTTCATCTTTTACCGCTTCGCGGACCTGCTCCACGTATTGGTTACCCGTTGCCGCAGAAGCGTCATCCACATTGCAGACATAGAGCACAGGTTTGTTGGTGAGTAGGAACATTTCTTTTGCAGCCGCCTCTTCCTCTTTGTTTTCTAACTCCACGGTACGGGCATTGCGACCTGCAGAGAGGGCTTCCTTATAGCGCATCAATACGCCCAGTGCCACTTTCGCCTGCTTGTCTCCTCCTGCTTTTGCCTGCTTCTCTGTCTTTTGGATACGCGCTTCCACCGTCTCCAAATCCTTCAGTTGGAGTTCCGCTTCGATAACCTCTTTGTCACGCACGGGATTGACTGTGCCATCCACATGCACCACATTTCCATCGTCAAAGCAACGCAACACATGAATAATGGCATCCGTTTCGCGAATGTTCGCCAGGAACTTGTTTCCCAATCCCTCTCCCTGACTGGCTCCTTTCACCAGACCGGCGATATCCACAATCTCGACGGTGGTAGGGATAACGCCACGCTCCGGTTTGCAGAGTTCTCCCAATTTGACAAGGCGTTCGTCCGGTACGGTAATGACACCTACGTTCGGTTCGATGGTACAGAACGGAAAATTGGCTGACTGCGCCTTGGCATTACTCAGGCAATTAAACAGGGTGGATTTCCCTACGTTCGGGAGTCCTACTATTCCACATTTCATATCTTTATTCTTCTTCTAAGTCTGTTTGACATTCAAAAAACGTGCAAAGGTAGTAAAAATATCGGATATGTACAAATTTTATTTGCATAATTCGAAGAATAGCATTAACTTTGCAGCGAGTTAGGGAATAAATGCCGTTACAATGCGTATTCTGATAGCGCCGTTGAACTGGGGACTGGGTCATGCCAGCCGTTGTGTACCTTTGGTGAGAAAGTATCTTGCGGAAGGCCATTCGGTTGTGTTAGGAGGAGACGGGGAATCGTTTATCCTGCTGCGCAAGACCTTTCCCACATTGGAATATGTACATTTTCCCGAAATGCACCTGCGGTATAGCAGCGGGAAAAGCCAAACAGGCGCAATGCTACGCAATATGCCCCGTATCCTATTTTCTTTGCTAAAAGACCATCTGCATACAAAATACCTTGCTTCCCACGAACATTTCGACCTGATTATCTCAGACAACCGATTCGGGATGTTTCCCCCCAAGAACCGGACACACAAAGACACCCGCTATGTGTATATCACCCATCAATTGCACATCCCCATGCCCTGCGGATGGGAATGGATGAGCAAGATAGCGGACAAACTGCACAAAGCCATTTGGTGCAGGTATGATGAAGTATGGGTGCCGGATTATTCCGATGAAAAGGAGAGTTTGGCAGGGAAATTGAGTCATCCGGCTACGATAAGCGAGAAGGTGCGCTATATCGGTCCGTTGTCACGGATGGAAAAAGGTCAGGAGAGCGTAAGCCAATACGATGTGGTTGCCGTACTATCCGGCATAGAGCCCCAACGGAGTATGTTGGAAGAAGAACTGACAAAGCAATATGCAGGCAAAAGCGAAGAAGTGCTGATAGTACGGGGAAAGACCGGCGAAAGCAATGTGAAGATACACCACGGGAACATTACAAAAATAGCCTATATGAGCGATGGGGAACTTATCCCTATTCTGAACGGCGCGAAAAAGATAATTTGCCGCAGCGGATACTCAAGCATCATGGATTTGGCTCGATTGGGTATGCTTGAGAAAGCCGAACTTATTCCTACGCCCGGACAACCGGAACAGGAATATCTGGCAAGGTATATCCAACAGAAAAAGAATACTAACCGACCGAGCCCTCAAGGCTGACTTGCAGGAGTTTCTGCGCTTCGACAGCAAATTCCATCGGTAACTTATCCATTACCTCTTTGGCATAGCCGTTGACAATCAGGCCAACGGCATCTTCCGTGCCAATACCGCGTTGCTGACAGTAGAACAACTGGTCTTCCGAGATTTTGGAAGTGGTAGCTTCATGCTCCACAATGGCTGTGGAATTGGCAATCTGCATGTCAGGGAAGGTATGCGCCCCGCAACGGTCACCCAAAAGAAGGGAATCACACTGGCTATAGTTACGGGCGTTGTCCGCTCCGCTCACCACTTTAACCAATCCGCGATAGGCATTCTGACTATGCCCTGCACTGATACCTTTGCTAATGATATGGGATGTGGTGTTGCGCCCAAGGTGAATCATCTTAGTACCCGTATCCGCCTGCTGGAAATTGTTGGTGACAGCCACCGAGTAAAATTCTGCAGAGGAGTTGTCCCCTTTCAAGATACAACTCGGATACTTCCATGTAATGGCAGAGCCTGTTTCGACTTGCGTCCAGCTAAGGTGCGCATTCTCATAGGTAATGCCACGCTTGGTGACGAAATTATAGATACCTCCCTTTCCTTCCTTGTCGCCAGGATACCAGTTTTGCACCGTTGAATACTTGACTTGTGCATCCTTATGAACGACTATTTCCACGATAGCGGCATGTAACTGGTTCTCATCGCGCATCGGTGCCGTACATCCCTCCAGGTAACTGAGATAGGCACCTTCGTCTGCAATCAGCAATGTGCGTTCGAATTGCCCCGTATTGCCTGCATTGATGCGGAAGTAGGTACTTAACTCCATCGGACAACGCACGCCCTTCGGTATATAAACAAAGGAGCCGTCGGAGAATACCGCTGAATTGAGGGCTGCATAAAAGTTATCGGAATACGGAACGACCGAACCCAAATACTTCTGCACCAGTTCCGGATAGGTCTGCACCGCCTCCGAGATAGAACAGAAGATGATTCCCTGTTTGGAAAGGGTTTCGCGGAACGTGGTTTTGACAGAGACCGAATCCATAACGGCATCCACCGCCATATTTCCCGCCAAGGCGGCGCGTTCCTCCAAAGGAATGCCCAGTTTGTCGAAGGTCTTTTGTATTTCAGGGTCTATTTCCTTGGTCTCATTGCCTTTGTTCCGTTTGGGTGCAGCGTAATAGGAGATAGCCTGAAAGTCTATTTCCGGAATGGTGAGGTGCGCCCATTGGGGCGGTGTCATGGTGAGCCACTTACGGTATGCTTTCAGGCGAAATTCAAGCAGCCATTCGGGTTCGTTTTTTTTCGATGAAATCAAGCGTATGACATCTTCGTTAAGCCCAGTGGGAATGATATCTGTATCGACATCTGTGGTGAAGCCGTACTTATATTCCTGCGCGATGGTATTTTCTATTTCGTTCTGCATTTCGTTTGTTGTGCTTTGTCATAGAAAAGAGCCGCCTGTTGGCGGCTCTGAGAGGTACCTAGCAGATTCGAACCGCTGTCCCCGGTTTTGCAGACCGGTCCCTAACCACTCGGGCAAGGTACCCTATTTATTGTCGGGATGACAAGATTTGAACTTGCGACCTCCGGTCCCCCAGACCGTTGCGCTACCGGACTGCGCCACATCCCGATTGCGTCCCACTTGCAACCCCAAATTTTGCTTGCAGGAGCACTCTTTCTTCTGAAAGCGGCTGCAAAGGTACTGCTTTTTTTTGGAATGACCAAATAAAAACGCAAAAATCGTACTTATTTTGTTATTTTTTCTATTTTCCCAGTAAAAAGTATGAGTCCGGAAGCCATATCCCGAATGAGAAGGAGGTATGGCCGATTGACATGGAAATCGATTACTTCTTCCTGTTGCGGCATTGCGGTGGCGCGCACCAAAACGGTGGTAACGGCAGCGGCTTCGGTGCCTTCTTCATCCATCCGGAGATAGGAATCCTGCTTGACCAAACCGACATACAGACGAGTGGCGGCGATATGGCGGAAATCTGCCTTTCCCGGCGAGAAAGCATGTTTCATGCCCAAGTTCTGCAAATCTTCATTCAGCATACGGGCATAGCGAAGTTCCAGTTTGGGCAGGGTGAGACGAACTTTTTTGTAGGTCTCCTGTTCCGCAATCTGTTTCAGGGTCTCCGTAGAAAGAGACGCGAGGACTTCATCTACCGAACTGCTTTTTTCGGGCAGGATAATCTGCAGGCAATATTGTTTTCCGTCATCCGCAGGGCGATAGGGCACTGAAAGTGCGGCAAAGGTATTGTTCCGGAAATAGTTGTAATGCTCTTTCTGTGTCATCATCTTCACCTCCTGTGCGGCACCGCTTCGCGGATAGAAGGGTTCGGTGTGGGTGAACCTTTCCCGGAAAGGATTTTCCCAATCGGCACGGAAATAGACGGCATTGGCGATGAGCATTTCAAGATTAGGCGGCAGGGGTTCGGAGAGTACTTCCGTTATTTTGTTGTTGGTGTGTTCCGCCGCCCAGGCGTTTACTTTGGCAGCACGGATTGTTTCGATGAAAAGGTCCATTTTCTTCGCCCGACATGCGTCAAGATATGCGGTGTAGGGTTCAAAGTTAGGCTGAATCCACAATGCCGATGCGACTTGCAATTGGTTGTTATTCTTCAGGGCAAGGGATGTCATCAACGGGCGCAGTTCTTCGGCTGTGTGACCGGCAGCCCCCATGTGCAGCGGCATCAAGGCAGACTGAACGCTAAAGGGGCTGAGCCAAACCGTTTCGTCCGTTTGTGCGGCGCAAACAGTCTGCATGAGACGAAGGGATGCGGCGTTAGAGGCTTCGACCATCGCTGCGGTATCCTTGCGCAAAGGTGCGGAAGCAGTGGTTGCCACCTGCTTGGAGGAGCAGGAAAACGAAAGGGCTGAGAGCAGAAAAAGAGCCACAACGTGACTCTTTTTCATTCCAAAAAGATTGCTCACCATACTTATTTACGGATACCAAGTTGCTTGATGATAGCACGATAACGCTCGATGTCTTTCTCCTTGAGGTAGTCCAACATACGACGACGTTTACCCACGAGAGCATTCAGTGCGCGCTCAGTACCAAAGTCCTTGCGGTTGGCTTTGAGGTGCTCGGTGAGATGGTTAATACGGAAAGTAAAGAGGGCGATTTGGCTCTCAGCCAATCCAGTGTTCTTAGCATCCTTACCGTAGGTGGCAAAGATTTCTGCTTTTTTTTCAGCGGTCAAATACATGACTTTCAATGATTTAATTGTTTTACAATGGCGGCCTTGCAGGATATGTCATCTCAACAATGCCACATTACTTTGTGCCTTTTCGTTGGAAAAAGCGTGCAAAGGTACTGCTTTTTTTTTGATTGACCAAATATTTGTGCAAAAATCTGTATTTTTTTGTGGAAATATAAGTAGAATTAGCGTTCCCTCTGCTTTTCGTCTACTAAATAACCCACTAATAACCCAATAATCACCCAATAATAACCTAATAATAGCCTAATGGTTATACGGGAATTGCTCGCGTTCGCGAGCGGTTTATAGGCACAAGGCGCCGTTTATTGCGCTGGCGCGCGGTGTATACAAAAACAAAGGCCGGAGAGAATCCGACCTTTGGTGATTGCAACAGTGTCAGGCTGTTGATTACTTTTTGTTGGGGTTGTAGTCAATAAGGCGTACAGAGAGGGCATTCGTTTTGTTTGTTTCTCTGAACTCAATTTGTCCCTTAAAGTTAAATTCTACATCCCATGCCGTTGTTGCATTGTTATTTTGGGAAGTCCAATACCATCCGTTATACCCCTGATCAATAATGGATGTATTATAAGTATTGCAACCACCATCCAAAGGCAAGAAGATAGAATTACCATTAGGACCTACAACATTAATGCCACGTTGATCCATATCATAATTCCAGGTGCAAATCTCCCTATTTGCCAATTCTTCCCAATTTTCCTTGGTGGGAAGCATCGAACCAAAATAGTTATAGGCATCCGTATATGTCCAATAATAGTAATCTAATCCTTGGTTTCCATTCGGTTCATTGGAATTTCTCCACACTTTACCAGACGGCAATCCCAGGTCTACAAAACCTTCACGCAGAGTCTCGAATTTCTTCTCAACCACATCACCCACAACATTGAGGTTATGGTCAATTTGGAAAGCGATAAAGAAATATTTCTTTTCTGCTGTCAAGTTCGTTTCAGAGTACTTTTTAGTCAATGGGCCAGTATAAACAAATTTGGCATTTTTGTAATCTTCATACGATCCACCACCGTTTGCCACGATTTTGGACAGGAAATCTTCCACACAAGCCTTTGCGTTAGCATACTTTTCCACATCAGCCTCCAAGAAGATACAATAACTATACTCTACTTCATTATCAGAGGGAGTGATAGAGAACTTCACTCTATTCCAACTGACATCATCCAAGTTGAGGGTAAGGGTAAACTTGGGTTCTTGAGGATCACTCTTTTTGTCCTCCTTTTTGCAAGATGCAGCACTAAAGATGATGAGTGCTGCTGCCAGGATTGAAAAAATTCTTTTCATTTTGTTTGTTGTTTTTTGGTTAATAATATTGATAAGTTAACATAAAAAGACAGCACATGGTTAATCCATGCACTGTCTATGGTATTGCGAATATATAAAGACTCTATTTTACCCCCCCCATTCGCAGGGCGGCAAGAGACTGATTATATGTAGATTGCAGGAGCATAATGGCTTCTATAGTTCCACAAATTCGGGTGCAAAGGTACTGCTTTTTTTGAAATGTGCAAGCGTTTTGGTAAAAAAGTGACGGATGCCACTTATTCAGCCGTTCTGGCATCCACTCCGGAGCCGAACTCATGGTAGGCATGTAGGCTGAGGTTGTCGCTGACAATCTTCACCGAACGAACATGGCGGAAACCCATACCGACAATGAACGCCAACTCCATATCAAAGACACAATCGCGATAGTCAGATTGCGTGACAAAGTCCGTTCCACTATAACAAACCGCCTGATAATCAGCGACAGGCAGTCCTAAAGTCTGCAAAGGAAAGACAGGTTCGGGATAGGTGACACAAGGATGGTTGAGTCGCGACTCAGTAACCTCCACGACACTTCCAATGGCATAGTTGGCACTACCGGCATAGCCGATATTGATGATGTCCGTATCCAACGGCAGGTCCCGCAAAGAGCGCATGATATTATAGGCTCCAACGCCCGTTACTAACACATCTGCTTGTATATTAGGCATATACTGTTCAATCAATTTACGTTCGCCTTCTTCGGCAATCAAAATAAGTGTTTTCATATTCTTTACTTTATATTTTTTGGCATAAACATATCTTCCAATCCATCCGTTTCCGCCGGTACGGCACGAACGGTCTGTGTGTCCTCCTCCGGCCGCACAAGCCACCAAGCCTCGTAGCGGTCGGTGGTCTCACCTGAGATAGAATCATATCCCACCGCCATGACCACCATCGTATCGCCAATGGCAAAGGTGTTGTCATTATAATACCAACGCCAAGACTCCGTGTCCGTGCCGGAGACCAGAAAATCAGCCATCTCATCCAGTTCGTAATAGTTCTCCATCAGTTGGAAGAAATAGTAGGAGTGCAGGCCGAGATAGCGGTCACGGATATCTTTCAAGGGCGTGAAATCCCAGAAATAAGTGGCCGAGGGGTCCTGCAGTATAGAGGGATAGATGGCGATGGTTTCTCCAAGCAAGGTGACAGAATCGATATGCAGGTCGGAGATTTTGCGAGGCAACGTGCGGAAGAGTTCCTTGCGCAAGGTGTTGACAGGGCGGCTTCCGTTGTAACTATACAACAAGAGATAATACTCCTCGTCCGATGGGATAGAGAGATTGACAATCAGCGTGCCCTCCTGCAGCAAATCCTTGAGTTGTATGGCAGGCGTCTCCTTGGCTATACGCTGCAAGGAAGTGTCCTTTCTATATATATAGTCGGCGTCCGAAACATAGGTGTTGCGGAAGCTGTCAACCGGCATAATATCCATGCAGTAGCGGGTGAACTCATACTCAGGGAACACCTCAAGATGTATCCGTTGCGCCTGAATACGTCCGACCGTCACCCGAAAATCCTGCGGCAAGATAGAGTCGGACTTTCTCTTATGACAAGCCCCACAGGCACAGGCCAAAAGCAATAAGAAGCATATCTTTCTCATAGGTCTATTTGAGTTTGCGGAACACCTCTTTCATGAATGTCAAGAAGGCATCGGCATGTTCGCCATAATGCCCGAAATCGTAGGTGACATTGTTCACCCCATGCTGCGTGAAATAGCCATGCTGCACCTGTGCGTTGATGAAAGGCACCGTTTGATCATCCATCGAATGGAACATATACACGGGCGCTTCGGGCACAAAGTTGGCAGGAATGCTGTTGTACGCCAAGGCACGATACAAGCGTTTGGTCTCCGGCTGTGAGCGGTCAAGCGCCATCGGTGTGAGTATCTTGTCGATATTGCGCGTGCCCATGAGTCGGGTTATCTGCGAGCCGGCATAGCGTTTGGAGAGCAGCCACTCCTTGTAATGCGACAACAATGGCTCCCGGAAGAACGCATCTACATCCAACGGAACCGCCATACCTTCAGACATGCCGAGAATAATCATCGGCACGGCATAGGGGATGCCCGTTGTGCGCGTGCGGACAGTCTCGTCATAAGTACGGGCTATGTTATACGGTCCGCCGCCACAATAGTTGCACTTAATCTTAAACAAACCCTTATAGGCGGCAGATTGCTCCATCATTAACTGGACGAAGAGACCGGTAGCGCCGCCTTGACTATAGCCAAACAAAATAACTTCTTCGTTATCCACGACAATCTTTCGGTTAGCCAGGAACGGACGGACAGCCAAGGCCATATCGATGACCGTGCCAGCCGTAACATACGCCTGCAGATAGGGATGAACCCTATCTTTTGATGCGCCATAGCCGATATAATCGGGCATCACGACCACATAGCCCAAGGATGCCAGCAGGGCTTCGATAGGAAAGGTCTGGCTGGGCACTTCATAGTCCGCCGTGACCGTATAATGACTGCAAATTATTACATTCTTTATCCGTCCCTGTTTGGGATAGAAGACGGCGCCACTGACCTTGACAGGCTCACCGTCAGCACCCGTTGTCATATAGGTACCGCAGACCTGATGCACCTTGTAACTATTGAGCGACTCCAGCAAACCCCGCGCCATATCGGTGATAGTGATAGAACTGGCCGGTCGCCTTCCAGGGACAGCCGCATCCTGCGCATCGTATGCGGCATCTTCCGGCAAGCGATTCCAAGGCTCTTCCTCCCGCACATCGCGTTCTTCTTCCGAATAAGGCACAAAGCGTTTGCCGGCATTATCTAACTGCGAGAAGTCCACACCCAACGTGGGTTCGTCATGATGGCAAGAGGTGAGACACACCATCAATAGAAGCCATATAGAGAATAATATCTTGTTTTTCATCATCTGTCAAATCGATAGCCTATGCCCAACGAAAGGACACGGCTGGAGAACATAACTATATCATCCTCACCCAAAAGCGCGTACAATCCACCTAAATCAAACGTTCCGAACCATCCCTTTTGACCAACCTGCACACCCAGTGCCGTCAGTCCTCCAACGGGGTAACAAACGGTTCGTGTCTTGCGCACCAAGTCCATCTCCGTGCCGCCATTAACGGTCAGCCCCACCTGCAAGCCACAGAAGAGATTGACCCACTTGGAACGATAAAAAGTGAAACGCAAGGCAGGCATAAACGAGAGGTTGTAATAGTCGTGCTGCGGTCCCCTTTTGCCATCCACTTTTTCACGGCGATCGTGCCAACCCTGCCCTGAATAATCAATCTGCATACCGGTACTGCACCACCAATTCCAACTATACTGAAACTCGGCAAAGAGATGCCCCGTGACATAATCAACCTGCGTGTTCGGCTTGCCTATATGCGGGAACTCATACTGCATGGCCGACTCAAAAAACGGATCGCCATAGCCAATCCGCACCTCATAGCGCAAACTATCCCACCTAAGCGCAGAGGACTCACGCGCACAAAGCAAGAGCGGAAGAGAGATAAGGAGCAAAAGTAGCAGCCGTTTCATGTGTATAAAGTAGTTATAAGAAGGAACCCTGAATCGCCCCAGGGCTCCTTCTTCGGATATATCGGTCTGTTATTTAAGCACACCGAGTTGTTTGCCGACTTTCGTGAAAGCAGCAATACCTTTGTCCAATTGTTCGCGCGTATGAGCCGCAGAGAGTTGCACGCGGATACGTGCCTGCCCCTTCGGAACAACGGGATAGTAAAAACCGGTAACATAGATACCTTCCTGTTGTAAAGCCGCAGCGAACTCTTGGCTGAGACGTGCATCGTACAACATAACGGCGCAGATAGCGGACTGAGTAGGCTTGATATCGAAGCCTGCAGCAGTCATCTTCTCTACGAAATAATTGGTATTCTCGTGCAACGTGTCCTGCAGATGGTTATCTTTGGTCAACAGTTCGAATGTCTTCAACGCGGCTGCTGCCACCATCGGAGGAATAGAGTTCGAGAACAGATACGGACGTGAACGCTGACGGAGCAGGTCGATGATTTCTTTCTTACCGGTAGTGAATCCACCAACCGAACCACCGAAGGCCTTACCCAGCGTACCTGTCAGCACCTCAATCTTGCCACGAAGGTTGAATTGCTCGGTAACGCCATGACCCGTGCGGCCAACCACACCAGCAGAGTGACTTTCGTCCACCATTACCATGGCGTTGTATTTCTGTGCCAGTTCGTAAATCTTATCAAGCGGGCATACATTACCATCCATCGAGAAGACACCATCGGTAGCGATGATACGGAAACGCTGTGCCTGAGCGGCCTTTAGTTGCTCTTCCAAATCAGCCATATCACCATTTGCATAACGATAACGAACGGCTTTGCAGAGACGAACGCCGTCAATGATAGATGCGTGGTTTAGTGCATCGGAAATGATTGCATCTTCCGCTGTCAGCAGAGGCTCGAAGAGACCGCCGTTAGCATCGAAGCAAGCAGCATAAAGGATGGTATCCTCTGTGCCAAAGAAATCGGAGATAGCTTTCTCCAACATCTTGTGCGTGTCCTGTGTACCGCAGATAAAGCGAACAGAAGCCATGCCATAGCCACGAACATCCATACGGGCCTTAGCTGCCTCAATCAGTTCTTTGTTATCAGCCAAACCGAGATAGTTGTTGGCGCAGAAGTTGATTACATCAACCGGTCCGTTTTCTCCTGCCACCTGAATGCCCGAAGACTGCGGAGTAATGATGACACGTTCGTTCTTGTAAAGACCATCGTCTTTGATTTGTTGCAGTGTTTGCTGCAGATATTTTTGGAAATCCTGATACATACTCTCTCCTTGTTTTAATAATAATTGTCGAAAAGGTATAGAATTCCAGAAAGTCCCAGAATCCTATACCTCTTTTTATGGTAGGTGTACCCGCTTAATAGATACCCTGCTCGAGCATAGCCTGAGCCACTTTCATGAAACCGGCGATGTTGGCACCCTTGACGTAATCAATCGTACCGTCTTTCTGTGTACCGAACTTCACGCACTGCTCGTGGATGGAAGCCATGATATGGTGCAGACGCTCGTCTACTTCCTGTTCTGTCCAGCTGATATGCTCTGCGTTCTGGGTCATCTCAAGACCGGAGGTTGCTACGCCACCTGCATTAACGGCCTTACCCGGAGCAAAGAGGAATCCTTTCTGGCTCTGGAAGAAGTGGATAGCACCGGGTTGGCAACCCATGTTGCTGACCTCGCAGCAGCACATTGTGCCGTTCTTAACCAGTTCTTTTGCATCTTCTTCGCTGAGTTCGTTCTGGAATGCGCAAGGCAGAGCGATGTCGCACTTAACGGACCACGATTTCTTGCCGGCGGTGAACACAGCCTTACCGGGGAACTTGTCTGCCATATCTTGAACTTTATTGCGGTTAGAAGCACGCATTTCAAGCATATAGTCAATCATTTCGGCAGTGATACCATCTTTGATTTCGCAAACGCCGTCAGGACCGGAGATAGCCACAACCTTTGCGCCGAGCTCGGTAGCCTTCTTGGCTGCACCCCATGCTACGTTTCCGAAGCCGGAGAGAGCGATGGTCTTGCCTGCAAGTTTCTTACCTGCGGTCTCAAGCACATGGTTCGTGAAATACAATGCACCGTAACCGGTAGCTTCAGGACGGAGAATAGAACCACCAAAGGTCATACCCTTACCGGTCAAAACGCCGGTGTGGTACTGACGGCTCAGTTTGCTGTACATACCGTTCAGGAAGCCGATCTCACGGCCACCTACACCTACATCACCTGCAGGAATATCCTGGTCAGGACCGATGCAACGCCAGAGTTCAAGCATAAAGGCTTGGCAGAAACGCATGATTTCAGCGTCGCTCTTGCCTACGGGGTCGAAATCCGAACCACCTTTACCACCACCCATCGGAAGGGTCGTCAGGGCATTCTTGAAGGTCTGCTCAAAGCCCAGGAACTTCAGCATACTGGGAGTAACAGCCTTGTGGAAACGAAGACCGCCTTTGTACGGGCCAATAGCCGAGTTAAACTGAACGCGGTAACCGAGGTTAACCTGTACATTGCCCTGATCGTCAATCCATGTAACACGGAAGGTGAAGATACGTTCGGGCTCTACCATGCGCTCGATAATCTGAGCTTTCTCGAACTCAGGATGCTGGTTGTACACTTCCTCAATGGAACAGAGGACTTCTTCCACGGCCTGCAAATACTCTGCTTCGCCGGGGTGCTTGGCAGCAAGACGCTGCATAATTTCAGCTGTTTTCATGATTAGATTTGTTTGTTGTTTTATTGGGTTGATTGTTATTTGGTTGCTTTCATTTCACAAAGCGACGGCAAAATTACTGCTTTTTTTTGAGATAAACAAGAAAAATCGCACCTTTTTTTGACGGAGGACATAAAATTCGACCTTCACAACTTTCTATGATGCTTTTTGAGATGGCTAAACCCAATCCGGTGCCTGTTGACTTGGTTGTAAAGTTGGGCATAAATATCTTGTCTCGTATCTCTTCCGGGATGCCCGGACCGTTGTCCGAGAAAGTGATGCAAACCTCATCGGCTTGTTCCTCCAAACGGATGATAATATCACCATCTTTCTGACCGTCCAACGCCTGAATCGCATTCTTCAGAATGTTGGCAAACACTTGCATCAGTTGTTCTCCGTCTGCCCATGCTGTCACACCTCTATCCGGTCCGAGGTAGCGGATGGGGATATGACGGTCGTTGTGATCATATAGTGCTTTTGCCGAGCAGAGTTTCTCTGCCACATCTATATGTTCCGCATATACAGCGGGCATCTTGGCAAAGGTGGAGAACGAACCGGCGATACGGCTCAGATTGTCTATTTGTTCTACCAGCATCTGACTGGCACGCTCGAATTGCTCGTCAAAGCGCGGGTCGCCTTTCAGCCGTTGCAGTTGTTGGATAGACAGTTTCATCGGCGTTAGCGGATTGTTTATCTCATGCGCTATCTGCCGTGCCATCGTCCGCCACGCACCTTCGCGTTCGGAAGTGGCAAGACGCCGCATATAATCGTTCAGGCGGTCCACCATCTCATTATAATGCTCCACCACGGCACCTATCTCGTCATTATACGGATAATCGATATGGCTCACGTCTTTTCCGGGGCGATAATGTTTCATGTTCTCGGTCAGTTCGCGCAACGGCTTGCTCATGCGGTGGGCAAAGATACTGGAAATCAGCAACATCAGCAGCAGCATCACAAAGAACGGCGGTAACAATCGCGCCAAGAGAGCATCCACATCGGCCGCTTGTGCCTCTTCCGACATGAAAAACGGCATGGAGATATACCCCAACTGCACATGGCTGCCGTTGTAAAATGGCGTATAGGCGGCTATATATTTCACGCTGCCTATCTGTTCGTGGATGATGGTGGTAGCCTTGTCGGAAAAGAACACTTCCGGTGCCATATGGCGGTTCAGCAATTGTTCGTTGAACAGTTGGGGCGTAGAACTACCGACAATCACGCCGTTCATGTCAAACACATGAATATCTGACACATAGCTATGAGCCAAGTCGCGCAAATCCACATTCAGTCCCTGCGTGTTCATCCGTGAAAGGCGCAAGTCCCAGTAATACAGGTTTTGCAGGGCGGTTTGTACGTGTTGGCATTTCTCTTGCAGGCGGACAATCTGTTGGTTCATATACCGCACCCGTTCAAAATGGATAAACGACAGACCGGCAATGATGCAAAAACCCACCAATGTCAGCATCAGCACCACCTGAACCTTGTTGCGCAGATTGATATTGTCAAACCCTTTATGCGTGCGGAGCAGCCATATCACCCAGCCCAATGCTATCAGCACCAGCACAATGAATAATATGGTATACGCACGCGCGCGTATACGAGTGGCTTTCCACCAGTTCCGACGGCCTTGTTCTTGCAGCGGCAGGTACGAGAAACTGTGCTCCAGTTCCTCAAGCCCCATAATATGCCATTCCATCGGAATAATCGTCATCACCTCCAGTGCTCCGGTGTGCGTCCACATCACGCGCGTATCCGCATTGTCGAACGTATAATCTATCCATTTCGCACTGTAATCGGGCGTCGGAGGTATCTTGCGCGTCAAGCCGTTGTCCGACCAGAATATCAGCTCGCCACCCGAATAAATAAGGAATATCGTCTTGTCCCATTCATGCACGGCCTGCCAGATGCTGTCCATGTCGCGCGTCTGAATAGCACGGATCACATGCTCTGTCTGACGTTCAGCACGCCGTTCCATACGCGTTTGTTTGTCGGCGCAAGACGACAGAAAAACGCCCATCAAAACGATTATTCCTAAAATTTTTCTCATTTCGCTTGCAAAGTTACCGCTTTTTTCGTACCTTTGCAAACTTTTTAGAGAAAAAAGATGATTATGGCTATTTTTACTGCTTTATTATTGGGTTTTCTAATGATTTTGGACCCTTGTACGCTTTTTACATCCATTGCCGCCATTGGATTCATCGACCGTGAGATGCAGAACCGCCGGCGTGTTCTTGTCACAGGCGCGATGTTTGTGCTCGGCAAATTAGTCACCTATGTTTTGCTCAGTGTTCCGTTTATTATGGGTTCGCAGACCGAACATATCCGGCACTTTATTGCCGAATGGGGCGAACCTATGTTGGCTGTCTTTATGGTGATATGCGGTTTGTTCCTTTTGTTCGGGGGACATCTGCATCACAACCACGATCATGGCGTTTCGCGTTGGCTGCAGTCGGTGGACGAGCGCTCCAGTTGGTTTTGGGCGTTCATGCTTGGTATATTCTTCGCTATTGCGTTCTGCCCGCATCGCCTCATCTATTTCTTCACGATGATTGAACTGGCCGTCAGCAGTTCCGACCCGCTTATTTGCAACTCTCTGCCATTCTTTTTCGGACTTGGCACGGGGTTACCGATTATGATTCTCGCGTGGATTATTTCTTATAGTGCCGTCTCCGCACAGGCTCTCACCGAGAAAGTGAAGCGTTTCGAGCATTGGTTCCGCTATGCTGCGGCGGTTTTGTTCCTGGGATACGGATTGTATCTCGGCATTCATCTTCTGGGGCACGACCATCATCATCACCACGAGCCCGAAACCGTTACTGCGCAGCCCTGACAATGGCATCTCCCTTCTTCCGCTTTAAGCAATTCGCTGTCTGGCACGACCGGTGTGCCATGAAAGTCGGCACCGATGGCGTTCTTTTGGGCGCATGGTGTCCCTTGCCGGAGAATGCGGCAACGCTGCGTATCTTGGATGTCGGAACAGGGTCGGGACTCATTGCGCTTATGCTCGCACAGCGGTGCGCAACCGGACAACGGTGCTTCCAAACGGATGCGATTGACATTGATTCTTCCGCTACTGGACAGGCGGCGGACAATTTCAACCGCTCTCCTTGGGCGGAACATTTGAAGGTCGCTTGCAGCAGTTTGCAGGAGTGGAATAGCGACCCGTACCATCTCATCGTAAGCAATCCGCCTTACTTTGTTGACTCCTTGAAAAATCCCGATGAAAACAGGCATTTGGCGCGTCATACCGACACCCTTTCTTATGCCGATTTGCTGACTAATGCTTGGCGGTTGCTTGAGCAAGACGGACACTTGGCGGTCATTCTTCCTGCGGATGCTGAAACGGATTTTTTGCAGTTGGCGCATCGCATCGGTTTCTCACAGACACGCCTCACGCGGGTTTTCTCCAAGCCTGGAAAGCCGCAGCCTATCCGCATGTTAGTGACGCTGTCTAAAACGCAGAAAAGTTCCGATGAAATCGTGGATAATTTGTATATTGAGGGTGATGTTTCTCCGCGCAGCGACCAATACGCTTCCCTCACCCGCGATTTCTACCTCTGACCGCATTATTCTCGGACAATTCCCGTATAATGATTAGGCTATTATTAGGTTATTATTGAGTGATTATTGGGTTATTAGTAGGTTATTTAGCCAACGAAAGGCAGAGGAAAGGCAGAAAAAACCAATTCATTTTGCATCGCTCAACCTTAAACATTAAACTTTCAACCAAAAATCTTCCCTTAAGGCTTGGATATTCGAACTTTTTGTTGTACTTTTGCACGCTTTTTTGGCCATCTGGCATAGAATTAAAAGATAAATGAAACACGCAAAAGACACATTATCAGACAATTATGGGGGGGGGTAAATTGAATCCGCGGAGGATATATATGGAGTACGAATCGAATGTTGTGTTCGCTATCGTATTGTTAGCCTGTGTACAACTCAGTTACTGGCTGGCGGATTTTATCCCTGACGAGTTATTTAGGAACGGCATTAGTCAGATATTGAATGGTTGTATCGCAACAGTTGGTCTGTTTGGCGCTTGCTTGGTCTGGCGCCACCACGATGGTATGCGTGCGCGTAAGTTGTGGGCATTTGTCCTGCTCTTCTGGACGGTGTTGGCAACACTTCTCCTGATGCGACTGATTGCGTACGATGCACAACGCTCGGAGACCGGCATATTGAGCCTCAAAGGTTGGGAACTCGTCATCGGTAACTTCTATGCCTGGCTGCTATTGATTTACCCTGCCGAAGTGTTGCGTCCGGGATACTTGAACGTCCGGCGTTCGGTTCTTCACCTTCTTCCTGTCTTTATTGTCGGTGTGGTAGATTATTTGTTGCCCGTGGATTTACGCCTTGTCTTAGCTTTCTATCCGGTTGTTCTCGTAGGATTTCTGACTATGCACATACGCGCCTACCGCACATGGTGTGAAGAGAACTATTCCTCAATGGATAATATCGACCAGCAGTGGATTGTGAAATATCTTACCATGTACTTGACCATTGGCGGAAGTTACATTGTGATGAGTTTTAAGGCCAGCACACCCCGTATGTTCACCACCCTATGGCTCTTGCTCTTTATGCTGGCATATAGCACAGAGCAGATTGTGTTCCGACCTGACCCTTGGAAAATGGTTCGCCGAAAGAAAGTTATACCTGTTGAACCGGAAGAAGAACCGCAAACGGAAGAAGAGCTTGACCCGTCCATTGAAGAAAACAGGGCGATCCTTGAGGAGTGGATGAACAAGGAGAAACCCTATCGGGACCCTGAGTTCAGGTTGGTGGATTTGCATCAGGTCTTGCCCATGAACAGAACCTACTTGTCACGATTCATCAACGCAGCATACGGCTGTAATTTCTATCAGTTTGTGACCAACTATCGTATTGCTGAAGCCAAACGGCTGATACGAAAAAATCCGGATATGCAGATTCAGGATATAGCCGAACAATGCGGCTTCTCTTCTCCTACTATGTTCAGCCGGGTCTTTGTGCGTGAAACAGGCCTCACCCCGGGTGAATATGCCGTACAGGGCGACAATGCCGAAACTCAAAACGCCTAACCGGAATTATCAACATCCTCATTCCGGACGGTGGAGATCGTATCGGAAGCCGATATATGCCATCCAGCCATCAATAGGGGCACAGACCATGGAAGCATCAAAGTCTGCCCCATAGGGGTTGAAACTATCCACGATAGGCGAATACTGCGAGAAGTTGGTCATATTCTCTGCTCCCACATACACACTGCATGTGCGGAAGTATTTGGTAACTTGCGCCATGAGTTGCGGATACCAGGTGATAGTTCGTGGTGTGCCATACCCCCCTTTCAGGTCTCCCATAGCGGTAAAACCATCCGGCATACGGCCTATGCCATTGAACTGCGCAGTCACATCGAATTGCCACGTTCGGCGCGGAGTTTGATAACTGGTAGTAATGACACCCTTATAGCGGTTGGTAAGTGCCTTTTGACGGAGGCGGGCATTGCCGTTAGGGTCAATGGTGGTCTGCTCCACATCGGTCCAACGGAAGGCTGCCGTCCATGTCCATCCTCGCAGCACTTCCATTGTGGCTTCTATTTGTGCGCTATGAGCGAACGAACGACCGTTTATATCAGTTTGGTTGTACAGATGGACAGCATGGGCATCTTGGTCCATATCAATGACGAGCGAATTGAGGAAATGAGTGTAATAGTATTCTGCCGACAATTGCAGTTCTCTCTTGCCCAAAGGTATATAGAATGTGGTGCTGATACCGGCATTGACTGCCTTCTCTTGTTTGATATTGGTAGTGATGCCTATCTTGCGGCTGGAGGGCAATATAAAGGCATTGTCTGCAATGGCGTTTGGCGAACGATAGCCCATTCCCACACTTCCTCGCAATGTCCACCACTGCCAAGGAGTATAGCGTATGTTCATGCGCGGTGTACAGAAGAAGCCATAGCGCGTGGAGTAATCGCCACGTACTCCGGCTACCAATGAGAGCATATCCGAATAAGTATAATCATATTCGGCAAAGATGCCGGCAGTCACTTCTTCACGGTTGAGATTGTCCATCTCCTCCAATAGCGATACCGAGCCTGCAGAGAGACGTTCTTTGTATTTGTCGTAGTTAACCGACAGGCCTGCACTCAAGCGATGGTCATTGTCTATCAGGCCTTCGCCTTCCCAGTTCCCCTGATAGATAGCATTGAGGTACGCGTTGAGTTGTCCGGCCTTCCAGTTGCGGAGTCCATAGGTGTTATCCAAATCATGGTAACTGAGTGAGGTGATGAGCGCAATGGACGAACCACTCTCTTCGTCAAATACATAGCCGTTCTTCAGAAAGCCTTCCACGCGCCATGTATTCAGGTTAATTCGGTAGGGATTAGCAATAGAATCCGCCATCTGTCCGCCTCGTCTCCTGTCGTACAACCCGCGTATAAAAGCCTGAAAAGTATAATCATCATGTTTGTAAACCCAACGGTTGGCGATATTGGCATTCTGCGTTTTCGGCATATCGGCAAAGGAATCGTGGTTGTCATCCATGGTGATATATTTGCCTTGATAATGTGCCAGGATGCCGGTGTAGAGCGATTCGTGGTGATGATGTTCACCGGAATGATGATGATGCTCGTGCGTTTCGCCGTGCAAGGGTATTTCCCAACCTCCTGTAATATCCGCTTCGGCACGCACATGGCTAGTGAACATCAAATTGACTGACAATGGATTCTGTGTCTGTGGTTTAAGAAGTTCCACATTGATTTGTCCCGATGTGGCTTCATAGCCGTTGATGACGGAAGCCGTTCCTTTACTCACCTGTATGGAATTCATCCACGAACCAGGTATGTATTCCATGCCGAAATTCTGCGCCAGTCCACGTACGGCGGGCGTGTTTTCTTGCAGTAGTTGTACGTACGTGCCGCTTAACCCTAACAAACGTATTTGTTTGGCACCTGTGGCTGCATCCGAATAGGCCACATCCACCGATGCGTTTGTCTCAAACGCTTCGCTCAGGTTGCAACATGCGGCACGGCACAGTTCGTCTGCACCAATGGTCTGTGTGTCAAAGGCAGAGAGACGGTTTCGCAACACTCCGATACGCCTTTCACTGATGGTTACTTCATCCAGCACTGCTTCATCAATCAGTACAATGGTCAATGGCTCGCGGTTAAGCACTGTAACGGTGTCGGAATGGCATCCCACAAAACTGGCCACCAAACGATTGGTAGTGCGTACAGGCATCAGGGTGAACGCGCCGTCCATGTCGGTGGCTGTCCCAGCCGTAGTGTTTACCCAGTAAACACTTGCACCCACCAAAGGTTCCCCGTGTTCATCCAGTACGATACCGCTTATCTGACTATATGCAGAGCAACATAAACAGAGCAATATCAAGAATACAATTGTTTTGCGCATAGTATCGGTTTTATTTTATTCGCCTATTGCAGCGGCAAGGGCTGCACGGGCGATGAACAACTCGGCATAATCTTCCAGATATGCCAACTGCAAATCGTTATATGCCGTGCGGGCTGCCACCAATTCAAACAGCGAGGTTTCGCCCAGTTGATAGCTTTCTATGTTCTTTTGCAGCACACGTTCGGCATCCTCCAGAATATGGTGATGGCTATGGGTAAGCATCAGAGAAGCCACTTTCCATGTGTTATATGCCTGTTCTACTTCCATGTGAATCTGCAACTCCAACGCACGGCAATTGTGCTCGGCGTAACGGACCCCCGCTTGGGCGGCACGGACATTACCATTGTTGAGCGAGGAGAACTTCAACGGTATGGCTACTCCTACCGAGAAACCATGATAAGGCGGGGCAGGCGCTTCTTCGTTCCGCACACGCGTGGCGTATTCATATCCTGCCGTAAAGGTAAGTTCCGGTGCATTTGATGCACGGACTACCCGTAACTGCTGCTCCGTCAATCTATGCTCTGCCGTTGCGTGGATGAGATCCGCACGGCAACGGATGGCTTGGTTCTTCAAATCCTCCAATGACAAAACGGGAAGGGGGGCAATCGGCAAAAGCGAGTCCTGCAAATCCTCCACGGGTTCGCCGCCTATCAGATTAGCCAACGCTGCCAATGCGTTCAGCCGCTCGGCATCGGCATTCAGCCATCGGTGCATATACACATGTGCTTCAACGGCCGATTGTATCGCTACCGACTCTGTAACATCGCCTGCCATCCAGCGTAGACTGTCTCCATGCGCCACACGCAGGAAAGAAAGCCAGGTCTCGTGCAGTAATTTCGCTTTATTGACTGCCAACCATGCATTGGCATAGGCTTCGGCTGCCGACTGTTGAAGATTGCGGAAATAATCCGCAACGGCTGCGCGCGTGACTTCCAGTTCTGCATTTGCCACTCCCATATTGGCACTGCGCTCTCCGCCCAACGGCACGGTATAGGACAATTCTGCTGCAATCGATTGACCCATACGGAGATTCCAGTCTTGGTTATTGCCATACGAGAATCCCACTTCCGGATCACGGAACACCCGTGCAGCTTCCTGCTGTGCCAATGCTACATCAATCTGACACTGTTCAGCCAGATAACCGGCATTCTGCTCGGCGACTTTATGCAGAAAGGTAGTGTAATCGGGTAATACAATCGCCCTTGCCGTCCATGCAGACACAAGCAAGAGGAACAAACTAATCTGTCGTTTCATGGTGATCACGATATTGAACGAGCGCTCGGCGCTCAACAAGATAATACAAAGCAGGTAGTACGTAAAGGGTAATGGCTGTGGAGCAAAGCAGTCCGTACACGATAACCGTAGCCAACGGACGCTGTACGTCTGAGCCGATACCTGTTGCCAGTGAAGCCGGCAAGAGGCCGATTATTGCCACAGAGGCAGTCATCAGTACCGGCCGCAGCCGGTCTGCCGACCCTTGGCGTACGGCACGGTTGAGGGAGAATCCTTTCCGGCGCAAGTCGTTGATATGTGCCAGCATAATGACACCGTTCTGGATAGTAAGTCCGAACAAGGCTATGAAACCCACTGCCGATGAAACATTGAATGACATACCACGCACCACTAATGCCGTCAGGCCGCCTAACAACGAGAGCGGAAGAAGGGCTATTAACAATCCGGCTTGACGGAACCTTCCGAAGACCGCAAACATCAGTAGGAACATCACTGCCAGAACGAACGGTATAACTACCCCCAGGCGCATGTATGCACGCCGCTGGTTTTCGAACTGTCCATCCCAGCGAACGGCATATTGTTGGTGGTCATACGGTATGTCAGCAATGGCCCGTCGCGCTTCTTCCAAGAAGGATGTCAAGTCGCGTCCACGGATGTTGATGCGCACTGTGAGATGGCGACGGTTCATCTCGCGTGTCAGTGTGGAGGCACCAAGGGTGGTGTGTATATGCGCTACTTGCGAGAGAGGTATCTTTGCGCCGGTGGAAGAGGTAAGCAAAAGTTCTCCTATCTGTTCCGGCGTTTGGCGCACATCCTGACGATAGCGGCAGGTAACATCGTAGGTCTTGCCGTCCACATACACTTCGGATACGGCTCTACCTCCCACTGCCACTTCCAATAAGCGGCTGACATCGGACACATTAAGTCCGTATTGTGCCACGCGTTCACGGTCCACCTCTATCTGCAGTTGCGGCAATGGCGGTTCCTGGTCGATTACTACATCCGTCGCACCCTTGATGTTCCGCACACGTGCGATGATGTCCGTGGCGATACGCCGTGCTTCTTCCTGATTTTCTCCATACACCTTGACTGCCAAATCCGAATGGGAACCGGCAATCTGGTCCATCACCATGTCAATGATAGGCTGCGAGAAACCTGCCTTATAGCCCGGCATACCGGCAATCATCGTTTCCATATCCGTCACCAAATCGGCTTTGGTTCGTCCGAAACGCCACTCTTTATACGGGCGTAGTCCCACGCACACCTCAATATGAGAACTGGTGAATGCCTCTGCACCTTCGTCGTCACGGCCCACCTGGGTCATCACATAGGTCACCTCATCAAACTGCTTGAGTCGTGAACGCAGAGTGTCTGCAAACTGTTGTGATCGTTCCAGGGAGATACCATAGGGCGCCTGTACCTGTATCCATATACCCCCTTCATCCAGTTCGGGCAAGAAATCCTTACCCACGGCTACCGTCAGACCTACCACGACCAACAAGATTGCGGCAATAGGCGGGAATATGCGGAACGGAGTGCGCAACAATTTGTCTGTTTGTCGGTGATAGGCGGCTGTGAGACGCTCCATCAGACGATTATGGAATATGCGGCCAGGCTTGCGGTAAATGGCATACGCCATGCCGGGAACCAAGAGCAAAGATGTCATCATTGCTCCGATAAGGGCATAACCAACCGTAAAGGCCATCGGGGTAAAGAGTTTGCGCTCAATACGCTGGAAGGCAAATAGCGGCATGTAAGCGATAATGATAATGAGTGTGGCAAAGAAGATAGGCTTGGCCACTGCTGCCATACGCTCTACCGTAGATTCCCGTTGCAAGGGCTGTAGCGGATGGTCTTCGCGTGCACGAATCACGGTTTCCGCCATCACTATCGCACCATCTACCAGAATACCGAAATCGATAGCCCCAAGCGATAACAGATTAGCGGGAACGCCAGTGAAATGCATCAGGATAAATGCCACCAACAAAGAGACAGGAATCGCCAATGCCACCAACAAGGCAGCACGAGGGCTTCCCAAGAAAGCCAACAGCACCAAGATTACCAATATCATTCCGAACAGCAGGGTATGGGATACGGTGGCTAAGGTCGTATTGACCAAGTGAGTGCGGTCCATCACCGGTTTGATGCGTACACCTTCCGGCAAGACGGAGGTATTGAGTTCCTCCACGGCGGCATGTACTTCTTCCAGCACAGCGGACGGATTTTGGTAACGCAGCATTTGCACAATACCTTCCACCCCATCGGTTTGGTGAAGGGAATCGTCATCATAGCCCAAGGCACCTTTTCTCTCCAGATTACCGTAGCATATCTCTCCCAAATCACTGAGAAATACGGGTTGTCCGTTCTGCGTGCGGACAACGATACGGCGCATCTCGTCCAAGTCATGCACAAGCCCTACGCCGCGCACCACATAGCTAAGTTCACCGCGATCAAGCATACTGCCGCCCGCATTGGCATTGTTAGCGAGAATGGCATCTTCCACTTCGGCAAGGGAAACGCCATAACGCTCCATGCGTTCGGGGTCAAGTTCCACTTGATATTGGGTCGTAATACCTCCATAGTTGCTAACATCCGCCACACCTTGTATGCGGCGAAGGCGCGGGATGATAACCCATTTATTTAAATCGGTCAAGGTACGAAGGTCGGTGTTTTCACTCACCAGAATATACCGGTAAATCTCGCCTGTGGGAGAAGTAAGCGGATTGAGTTCCGGTTCGGCATCATACGGAAGGTCCACTCCCTCTATGCGTTCACGCACCCGTTGGCGTGCCCAGTAATCATCCACCCCATCCTTGAAAATCAGAATAACGGTAGAGAGACCGAAGGTGTTCTTGCTACGCATCATCGTCAGCCCTGGCGTGCCGTTCAGGGCGCGCTCCAACGGGATGGTGATTTGCTGTTCTATTTCTTCCGCTGCCAGACCAGGAACCTGCGTAACCACCTGCACTGTCACATCCGCAATGTCCGGATAGGCATCCACGGGCAATTGCTTCCATGAATAGATGCCCAACAATGCAATGAGCGAAAAGAGGGCGATTACCAAGCCGCGATGACCGGTCACCCAGTTTATCAGTAACTTGGTCATGTTCAGTCAATTAAATAGATTCCACCTTTTGTCACTATTCGCTGTCCGGATGTCAGACCTTTTTTCACCACTACATGTTCCTCATCCGCTGACTGCACTTCTACGATAGCCGGCAGGAAGGTACTGTCGTTCAAGGCTGTATATACATAACTCTCCCGTTCGCTTTGCAGGATGGCAGAAGCAGGGATTACCAAGACCTGTTGCCCCTGGCTGCAGAAGGAGGCGCGGACATACATACCCGGAAGCAGCTGCTTATCAGGATTATCACACGCCACTATCACTTCCACTGACCGTGTGGCATCGTCCACTATACCGCCTATATATACAATCTTCCCGCAAACAGGCTTATCCGGATAGGCATCACTGAAAACTGTTACACTGTCATCACGATGCACTCTGCTGATATACTGTTCTTTCAGTTGCGCACTTATCCATACGCGGCTGAGATCGGCTATCGTTATCAGGGGTTCGGCATCCGCACGGACATATTGCCCGTCGGTCACTTCGCAGCGCATGATTTCTCCTGAGATAGGTGCAACGATGTTGATGTCTCCTCCATTCAACAGACATGCTGTATCAACTCCCAGAACCGCCAAAGCGCTCTCTGCCTGCCGCAGTTCGCGCAGTGCCTGTTCGGCGTCGTTTTTGGCCTCCTCCAATTCACGGTCGGACACCACACCATCTTTGTGCAGTATGGTTTTGCGGCGCAAATTGTGTGCTGCCAGATTATTGCCGGAACGGGCTTGGAACCAACTCTTCACCACTTCTGCATAGTCAGCAGAATGGAACGCAAAGAGGGGCTGCCCGGCTCGCACCATCTGTCCTTGACGGACAAGGCACTTTCCTGTTCTTCCGTCCATCGGAACGGCGACTTCCGCCTGTCTGCCCGCTTCGGCACGGACACTGCCAAAGGTGGTGAAAGAAAGGCTGTATGGGGATGTTTGGATGCTTTCCAATACGATGTTTGCCCGTACAGGGGAAGAAGATGGGACAATAAGGGTATCGCCATTATGGATGACGGATGAGGGGTCGGCGGCTTCGCGGGTGCGATGACATGCCGTGAATACAAGGCACAAAGAGACTATGCCGTAAATATGAAATTTCATTTGATAAGACTAAGATGGGTAATACAATAATTGTGTGTTTCAGGGCGTAAGGGTGCCTGTTCTTACAGATTATTGTACGCCGGAGGAGCCCGTAACCTGGTGTGGCGACAAACACATTGCAAACCTAAAAGGCAATCATGCTCCAACAAGCGGGAAAGCAAGGGACGCACTGCCAGCAGCAAGAGCAAACCTGCCGTCAGGCAAAGCACAAACTCCGACTGGAATAAATCCAGAAAATATAATTGCCCTGCGGTGTGTGCGCCATCCGGCGAGTCATGGTGAGTGGAGGCATGGAAATGCGAATGCACGATGTAGACATCATTGATGATGTGGGTGTGCATACACATCCGTAAATCCGTGTAATAGACACAAAACAGCACAGCCAGCAGAAAGGCTGACAGTTTGCGACTATATGGATATAGATGTTTCATGCGTTGATGCTCCTTCGTTGTTTCCCCACTTTCGAAATCGGGCGCAAAGGTACTGCTTTTTTTTGAGATGTGCAAGTTTTTTAGTTATTTTGTCAAATTATTCCATATGCACGGAGCATAGGTGTTTTTTCAGGGCAGCGAGAGCCCGATGATGCAGGTTGTAGAAATTAGGTAACGTGACATTCATTCCTTTTGCCAACTGCTTCGGGGACAGATGTTCGTGATACAATCCCTCCAGCAAGCGTCGATAACGCAGATTAGACAATGAGGCCAGTGCATCCGCTATTGCCTGCCTTCTTTCCGACGGTTGCTCGGAAAACAGACCTTCATCAGCAGCGTACCTGTCCATTTTCTCCGGCTCTATATTAATCAGATGCCGGTCGTTCCAATAATCATAGTAATGGTTTTTGTTCATATATCTTGTGTTTTTATATACCCCTCCATATATAA
>Ga0256405_10001826_pt1 | contig 54540 bp, 47 predicted proteins | sample RumenRJG_02DNA_FD_189096 | JGI IMG/M metagenome (GOLD analysis project Ga0256405, IMG submission 189096) | Bovine rumen microbial communities from Lethbridge, Alberta, Canada - RJG_02 | ecosystem: Host-associated > Mammals > Digestive system > Stomach > Rumen | place: Canada: Alberta... | reverse complement strand
TACCGACATGGCAACAGGCTTTTCCATATTGTCGCTACGGAACACATGGACGGTCGCATACGTGATGCCCTCTTGCGTCTGGGCATCTTTCAAGACACCCTTCACCAGGGCTGTCTGTGCTATCGCCATTTGGGAGATTCCCAGCATGGCAAGCACCATAATCAGTTTTAATGATTTCATTGTTTTTTGTTTAAAATCGTTGTTTGCTTTGTATATGTGACGCAATTTCTGTCTGTTTGCTACAAAAAGAGGGGACTTTGTTTTTTGACAAGTCTCCTCTTTTTTGTTTTTGAGTTACATATCCTTAAAAGGATAGTCTATTTTCTGTCTGTTCTTAAAAAGACAGCTTATTTCAGCATATTCTTCGGGTCGAGCACTTTGTCGAGCTGCTTCTTGTCCATCAGCTTCTCTTCGAGCACGATGCTGTAAACAGATTTGCCAGTCTCGAGCGCTTTTTTTGCCACCTTCGTGCTGGTCTTGTAACCGATGAAGGGGTTGAGTGCGGTCACGATACCGATGCTGTTCTTCACCATGTCTTCGCAGTGCTTCTTGTTGACGGTGATGCCTTCCACGCATTCTACGCGCAGTGTGTCCATGGCGTTGCGCATCCAGGTGATGCCTTCGAGAATGCACTCGAGGATGACGGGCTCCATCACGTTCAGCTGCAACTGACCAGCCTCGGCAGCAAATGCAACGGCAGTGTCGTTACCGATTACTTTGAAGCAAACCTGGTTGGTCACTTCAGGAATGACAGGGTTCACCTTACCCGGCATGATAGAAGAGCCCGGAGCCTTTGCCGGCAGGTTGATTTCGTGGAGACCGCAGCAAGGACCGGAAGCCATCAGGCGCAGGTCGTTGCAAATCTTCGACAATTTCACGGCAAGACGCTTCAGGGCAGCTGAGTAGTTGACGTACTGACTGGTGTCAGGCGTAGCAGCGATGAGGTCTTTTGCAGCCACAAACGGTTCGCCTGTCAGCTTAGCCAGCTTCTCTGCGCATACTTTCGGGAATCCCTCGGCAGCGTTGAGTCCGGTTCCGATAGCTGTACCGCCCATGTTGATTTCGTAGAGTGGCTTCACGGCATTGTTCAGGTTCTTAGCCTCTTCGTCGAGCCAGTTGGCGAAAGCTGTGAACTCCTGACCCACTGACATGGGTACACCGTCCTGCAGCTGTGTGCGTCCCATCTTGATGACGTTCTTCCATGCGCGACCTTTTGCACGGAAAGCGGCAGCGAGATTCTTCAGGCTCTCCACGAGCGGCTTGTTCATGCGGATAATCGTCAGATGGATGGTTGTAGGATAAGCATCGTTGGTTGACTGACCGCAGTTGATGTGGTCGTTAGGCCAGCAGTGCTGATAGTCGCCCTTTTCGTAGCCCATGATTTCGAGGGCACGGTTGGCAATCACCTCGTTGGCGTTCATGTTCACCGACGTACCGGCACCACCTTGCATCATGTCAACGGGGAACTGGTCGTGCAGTTTGCCTTCTACAATCTCCTTGCAGGCTTTCTCAACAGCTTTTGTGATTTTGTTGTTGATGACACCCAGGGCGTTGTTCGTCTGAATAGCCGCCCACTTCACATAAGCGATGGAGATGACGTAGTCGGGATAGTCACACATGCGAGTGTTAGAGATACGGTAGTTGTTGATACCGCGTTGTGTCTGGACGCCATAGTAGGCATCTTTCGGAACCTGCAATTCACCGAGCAGGTCAGATTCGATTCTGAATTTTTCTTTAGCCATAGTTTTTTAAGTTATATGTTAACAAATCAATTTAGTTCTGTTGTTTTGTCGTAGCGTTATTTCGTTATCACGTTATATCGTTATGCCGGCATCTCATTAAAAGCATTTGAGCCGGTACATAAATCCGAGTTCGATGCGGTTGCGCGAGTAGTCTTCCAAGCCGCAGCGTTGGCTGTAGTCCACCTTGTTGCCGATGTAGGCGAGGAAGAGTCGGAAATCCTGTCCTTTCACGGGATAATACTCCATGCTGGCGGCATAGAGGAATGATTTCCGATAGTTTTTGAAGGGTTCAAGTTTGGGTGCGCTCACTGTCTCGTAGGCACCTTTCAGCATGAGGTTCCATCGGGGCACAAACTGCCAGTTGAGCTTCGTTATGAATGAATGGTAGCGGACATCATTGAGATAGCCATTTTCCAGTCCGTGTTCAGCAAAATAGGTTGCCGCCTCGGTGGAAGCGATGCGCATGTGGTCGAGTCCCTCCCATGCACCCATATAGTCGAAATACCATTGCAGGTGGGGTAGGGTGAGTTGCTGACCGAGGGAAAGCATCTTGCTGTTTTTGTGTTTAGCCAGTGTCTGTATTCCCCAAGCCCATCGGGTGAGCAGTTTCCCTCCGAAAAAGCTACCGTTCCAATTGATGAGATAGGTTAGTGGGCTCTTGCTCGCCGTTAATGGTTGTGCCGTTGCCGGGTCTTTATCGACGCCGACGGCATTCTCGCCATATTCCTCGGCGATGCGGTCATTAAAAGTATTGGCAACTTGAACGACAAATTCTTGTCCTTTAACGGGAGCGTATGACACGCCGGCACCAGCCATGAAAATGTCCACCCAATATACATAATCGGAATACTGATAAATATAAAGAGGGTTCTCGTCGTATTCAAATCCGCCCCAGTTCAGACAGATTTTACCGCCATGTACGCCCACTTTTTCGTTGAACTGGTAGTTGAGCATCATGATGTCCGTAGCCTTTGCAAAATTATCTTCGCTCCGAGCCACGTTGCTCTTGTTCAGCTGATGGCGCAGACGATAGGACAGCTTGTCGGTGATGTTTCCCAAAATCTCCAGTCTCAGGTCGCGGTTCGTAAAGCCGGAAGTCCAGTCGCCCGACTCGTCTTTTGTCTGGAAAGAAGCACTGTAATTCAGATAGACATTGAACTTGTCATTTTTCTTTTCAAGTTTGAAAATCTTCTCCGCCAGCGATTCCCCATGCTCTTCATGTCCACCCACACCGGTGTTATGACCCTGGGCGTACGCCAACACGGCACACACCAAAGCAAATCCCAGCAATAAAACTCTTCTCATTCAGATAACGACGACTTAAGGTTGTTAATAAAAACATATTGCGGTGAATCACTGAAACACCGCATTTGCGCTGCAAAGGTACAATGAAAAAATGAAAGACAAAAGAAAATGAGCATAATTTTGCATGGCGAAGAAATCTTTAACCCTCTCATTAGCAACACAAAATTCCAAAAGATAATATCTGGTAATGAAAGTTGTTTATTTCAGGATAATTGCCTATCTTTGCCTTACCTTTACGAAACAATTTATGAAAAGAATTATCGTCAGTATATTATTGGTGTCAATGTGTGTGCTGGGTCCTGCGGCATTTGCACAGGCAAACAAACTTCCTGTGGCGCAGCAGGGAGAGGTGAGCATCGTTAATAACACGTTTTGGCAGCCGAAACATCGTCATACGCTCTGGTACACTGAGCCGGCAAAGGTCTGGATGACGTCTGCGCTGCCGTTGGGGAACGGTCAGCTGGGTGCGTGTGTCATGGGGGGAGTGAAGTGCGACGAGGTGCAGTTCAACGAAAAAACGCTGTGGAGGGGACATGTCGGAAGTGTGACCGACCATTCCGCATACGGCAGTTATCTGGACTTCGGTCACCTTTATATCACCGATACTGACCCTCGCCTTACGGAAGCTACCGACTACCGGCGGTGGCTCGATATCGACGATGCCTGTGCCGGGGTGGCATATTCAGCCCAAGGTATCAGTTTTCACCGCGAATATTTTGTGTCATATCCCGACAATGTGTTGGCGGTGCGCTACCGGGCAACGAAAGGGGGTATGCTGAACAAGCGGATTGCCCTGCTCAATGTCAATGGCGAGGCACCGCGATATGCCCGGACAAACCGGCATTCGGGAACGGCATTCTTCGCGGGCGAAGTCAAGCGGACGGGCACTGAGAAGGATGAACGCTATTGCTGTGCGCTGAGGGTCGTGGCGAAAGGCGGACGGGTAGGTGTCTCCGACGGTGGCTCCCTTGAGGTACGTGGTGCCGACGAGCTGGTTGTCTATCTCTCAGCTGCCACCAATTTCTCGCCCGACAATGACGACTATGTGGACGGTGACCACCAGACGATTGCCGACAGGGTGTGGAAGCGGGTGGAGAGTGCTGCTGCGAAGGGGTATGAGCGTGTGAGGGAGGACCATCTTGCCGACTATCACAGTCTTTACAACCGATGCCAGCTGAGCATCACCACGCAGGAAAACGAGATTCCCACGCCTGTCCTCATCAACCGCTTCCAGCAGAATCCGCGTCAGAACCTGCTCCTCGAGCAACTTTATTTCAGCTATGCACGCTATCTGATGATTGCATCCAGTCGGGGTGTTGACCTGCCAAGCAACCTGCAGGGTATCTGGAACGACAGCAACACGCCGGCATGGAACTCAGACATCCATTCCAACATCAATGTGCAGATGAACTACTGGCTCGCGGAGACGACCAATCTGAGTGAGCTGCACCTGCCTTTCCTCAACCATATTCACCGCGAAGCCTGCCTGCGTTCTCAATGGCAGCGCAATGCGCGGGAGATAGGGGGCGTGGGACGTGGATGGACACTGACCACCGAAAACAACATCTACGGCTCCGGTTCCAACTGGATGCAGAACTATACCATCGCCAATGCCTGGTATTGTCTCCACCTGTGGCAGCACTATCAATACACGCTCGACACGGACTATCTGTGGCACACGGCACTGCCCGCCATGAAGTCGTGCTGTGAATATTGGATGGACCGGCTGGTGCTTGCTGCCGACGGGACCTACGAATGTCCCGACGAATACTCGCCCGAACACGGACCGAAGGCGGAGAACGCCACGGCACACGCGCAGCAGCTGGTGTGGAGCCTTTTCCACAATACACTGAAAGGTTATGAGGAGTATGAGCGTCGCACCGGCAGTCGGCGGTCGGCATCTACGGCAACTTTCCTCGGTGAGCTGAGGGAGAAGTTCTCGCGTCTCGACACGGGACTGGCAACGGAAACGGTGCATGGCGAACAACTCCTGCGCGAGTGGAAATACACTTCCCAGCAGGATGTGAAGACCTACAACTCGCACCGCCATCTGAGTCATCTCATCGCACTCTATCCCGGCAGTCAACTTTCCTCCGACACCAACCCCGGACTCTTTCAGGCGGCAGTCAACTCGCTCAATCGGCGGGGCTATGAAGGAACGGGATGGTCGATGGGATGGAAGATCAACTGCCATGCACGTGCCGGTGACGGTGAGCGTTGTGGGCTGTTGCTGGAAAAAGCACTGCAGCTACAAACCAATACGGGATACAGTGAGGACGGAGGCATCTACGAAAACCTGTGGGATGCCCACACACCATTCCAGATAGACGGCAACTTCGGGGCGGCGGCGGGCATGGCAGAGATGCTGCTGCAGAGCCATACAGGCAAGCTCCATCTTCTTCCCGCACTCCCTTCCGCATGGACCACCGGCTCGGTGAAAGGTCTGCGCGGCGTGGGAAATTTCACTGTCGATATATCGTGGTCCGCCAACCGCCTCGAAAGTGCAACAATCCTCTCCGTCAGCGGCGAACATGCCGTCATCCGCTACAGCGACATATCCCGCAGCTATACGGTCAAAGACGAGGCGGGCAACATCCTGTCCACCACCCAAACCGCTCCCGACGAAATCTCGTTCCCAACCCGTCCCGGCGGTCGCTATCGCATAGAGAAATTGTAGGTGATTTAAGTCTTGCAGATTTTTGCGGATAAGTAGGTTTAATCTCTCGCTCCGCACTATAGCGTCCTTCATCAAGAGGCTCTAAATATTCAACATGAAATTAGGCAGTTTAATAAATAATGCTTATCTTTGCAGATGAAACTAAAATATAAAGATGTAACGACAATGGATGGATTCAAAAATATTGAAATAAAGAACTTCAGAGGTATTGACCATCTGAAGATAGACGACTTTTCCCGTGTTAACATACTTCTGGGACAGAACAGTTCCGGAAAAAGTTCTGTGCTTGAATGCTTTTTGTTGATGATGGGAATGTCCAACCCTGACCTGCCTCAGACCATCAATTCTATCAGGTCTCGCAACTATAGCAGTTTTGCAGATTTGGGCTATATTTTCCATAATTATGACTTAAAGGTAAAACCTGAGATCTGTTCCGAATTGTTTGATGATACCAAACGGCACTTGTCTTTAGAGTTGACCTACGTTTTTGATGAGAAGTCACAGCCGGATTTGCAAAACGGACAGATACCGACATCAGAAACAAAGACCTACCTGAATACGCTGAAGATGCTTTTCGATGTTGAATCCGGCCAACAAAAGAGAACATGCGAATGCGGTTTGACGTTTAATCAGCAAGGACTGATATCTAACAGGAAATTAGCAGAAGGATATTTGGAAAAGAACAGCGTGGCTTTCTTAGCTGCCGACTTGGCTGCAGGTAATCCTGCTAACGACTTGGTTGAGTTGGCAAAGCGTAGGTTGAAAGATACCGTGACGGAGCAATTAAAACATTTCGACAGCCGTATCACTGCATTGGAGATTCTGAATAACATCGCATACGTAGATCTGGAGGGTATCGATCAACTCCTGGCTGTCAATATGCAAGGTGATGGTCTTCGCCGTTATCTGAACATCGTTGCTGCTTCTGCCAATCCTACGAACAACATCCTTCTGATAGACGAGATTGACAACGGCTTGCATTATTCTGCCTACAAGAAGTTGTGGGAAGCCATCTTCTCCTTGGCAACCACAACAAACAAGCAGGTGTTTGTTACCACTCATAGCAAGGAAACGCTAAGCCGCTTGAATGAAATGCAGGAAGAACATCCTGAGTATCAACAAGAGATGCGGTTATATACACTCGCTAAGACTCCAGTAAAAGGACATCAAGCCTACAAATATACCTATGAGGGACTGAGCGGAGCATGCGAAAATGATGTTGAACTTAGAGGGCTGGTGTCATAAATACTATGATAAAATGTGGTTTGCGTCAAATTGTATATTTTACAACTAATAAATCAAAAACAACATAATGGATCAGTTATTATTTCAAATGTCAGATGTGTTGAGTGTTCTCGACTTTGAGTATGAAGAAAGCAAAAAATCATCTGTCTATTTTGTTTCCAAGTTGTCGGATTATGTAGTTAGCAACAACTATTCTCCCTATGTTATAATCGAACTGGAAGAAGCTCGAAAATTTGAGGCAGATGCTGTTTATTTTAGATTTTTAAATAATGGGCAGCCTCCAATGCCACAAATTTACATATACGATAATATAACTAATCCTCGCGATGATTCTGACTACGCAAGAATACATCGTAATATCTGGAGTGCCTCAGAGATTCCTCTGTATTTTGTTTTAGACAGACATCAGATAAGGGTTTTTGATGGAAGAAAACCTGTTGAAATTGGGATAAATGGGAATTTGAGTGTATCTCCAGTTCGACATATAAAAATAACAGAGGTGGATGAAGCTATACGACTTTATCAAGCAGAGCAATTCACATCAGGTCTCTTTTGGGAAGGAGAAGAGGCTACCAATAATTTTCTTGCCACCAGTTCGGTAGATGAAAAGTTGTTGTCATCATTAAAAGAAGTTAGAGTTTGTTTGAAAAATAATTTGAACCTCAATACAGTTCTTGTTGACCGAATTCTTGTAATCTGTATACTGATTAAATATTTGGAAGAAAATGGCGTTGACGGTGATGGCAATAATCTGGCTCAAGAATTCTTTCATAAGTCAGTCCAAGCTGATAGTCTTGTAGAAGCAATCCATAATGGTAAGTTTACAGAATTATTGGATGCTTTAGCAATCCATTTTAATGGTGGCGTATTTAAAATTACCGACGACGAGAAAAGTGCCATTCATAAGACAGATCTCCGTTTATTGGAAAACTTCTTGTTGGGAACATTGGATGGTAAACAACAATTAATATGGGAAGAATACTCATTCAAATATATTCCTATTGAATTGATTAGCAATTTTTATGAAGAGTTTTTGCCAATAGATGAGAAAACGAAGAAAAAGATAGACACGAGTGCTATATATACGCCAAACTATCTTGTTAAACTATTAGTGAATGAGAGTCTTCCAATGAGTGGAGGTTATAAAAGAATTATTGATATTAGTTGTGGATCAGGAATATTCTTAGTAACTGCATTTAGGCGATTGGCGCAGATGTGGCGTTATCTACATAGGGTTGATGGAAAATTGGCAAATGTTGACGAACAAGAACTACAACAATTGCTTCGCGATTATATTTTCGGAGTGGATATTAATCCCACAGCTGTGGAATTGACCATTTTTAGCCTAAATCTAGCACTCTGTTCTATGCTTTCCCCACAGCAGATATGGACACGATTGAAATTTGAAAATCTTAGTAAAAAGAATATTCAAACAAATGATTTTTTTGAATACATTATAAATTCAGATGAAAAATATGATTTGGTAATAGGAAATCCACCGTTCAAAGAATATACCAAAAGTGAGTATAACAATATTGTTAACTTGCTCAAAACAAACTATCAGAAATTCGGAAGTGATATTGCTCGTTATCAGTCGTCATTAATGTTTCTTGACAGGGCAATGTCTTTACTCGAAAAAGACGGAAAGTTGTGTCTTATTCTACCAACGGGACCATTCCTTCATAGTAGTCAGCAAGACAGATATCGTAAATATTTCTTCAAACGTTATAATGTAACACAATTAATAGATTTTACCTTCTTAAAGACATTGTTGTTCAAAGGAGCAAACATCGCCACTGTTGCGTTGTTTGCAGACAACAAAGAACCCGATGATAAAGATATTATTCATATCGTAGCGAAGAGAACTGGAGCTAGCAAGGAAGGCTCTTTTTTCGAGTTTGACAGTTATGACTTTTTTGATGTGCCCAAACAACTTGCACAATCAGACAAACGTGTGTGGAAATGTAATCTGATGGGAGGGGCGATGGTTTACGATATGGTAAATAAGTATAGCATGAATCAAACCTTTAGGAATTATCTGGATCAAAAGAAATCTTTGGGTTGGTTTTATGGTGAGGGCTATATCAAAGGAAACAAAAGTCGCAAAGCTGACTATATCACAGGACATAAGTATATTGTAGATAGAAGTTTTAAAGATGATGGGGAGTGGAAAACAAAAATAGAAGATAGTGAATTCTTTGAAGGTCCAAGAGACAAAGAATTATATGACCCTCCTCATCTTCTTATTAAACGCTCCATTGGAAAAAATCGTTTTCCGATGAAGTTAAGTCATGATTATATAACTTTTAGGGAAGGTATAGTTGGTATTCATTGTCCAAAAGATTCAATACAAGATCTTTGTAATATACAAGATTATATTATAAAAAACAATGATTTACTGCGATTAATGATTGTGGCATGTAGTAGTAGAGCTGGTGGAACAAAGTCTGTTCATACACATTATTCAGAAGATTTCTGGGGATTACCTTACGAACCGAGCTTGAGACTCACAAATGATGAAAAAATCATTATTTCAGACATTTCAAAATACATCATGCCCTATTTTGATAGTACGCAATCACCTATTTCTGACAATATTGCAGAACCAGATTCCTTGCAAGATTATGGTAATCTTTATTGTCAGCGTATAAATGTTGTCTATGAGAAAGATGGTAAAAGGTATATGCCTTCATTCTATTATGAGGGGGAGAATTATTTCATTTATGTGCTGGATTATACTAATACATATCAGAATTTTCATCAGATTATCAGCAAAGACGATTTAGATGCGCTTTTGAATTTCAATGCAGGAAACTATATAATAAGAAGAATTGCTCGTATTTATAAAGAAAAACGTATCATTATGATTAAGCCGAAACAAATCCGTTTTTGGATGAAGTCTATTGCTTTGCGAGATGCTGATGATACTTTTAACGATATTCTCAATACTTGGTATAATGAATAGAGAACAAGGTCTAACGGTAGGCAATCCTCAAAAGCCTAATGATTTATACCAATTACTGTATCATTTTATTGATTCTGTGATTGACGGTTTTATCTACAATCCCGTAGCTAATGGGCTGAGTTGCTCTGAAGATGATATTACATTGGCTATGTCATACTATTTGGATAGTAAGAGTGAAGAGTCGTCGAACATTTTTAAATTCATAAACCAAGCGAATCGAGCCGATATTGGCGTTTTCGTAGGAAGGCATTATTATTCTAATCTCAGAAAATTGTGTTGGATAGAAGCAAAAAGGCTACCAACTCCAAATTGTGTAAATCGCGATTGTCGTGAATACGTATTTGTTGACCATTCGCAGAAGCAATTCAAAGGGAATGGTGGCATAGAGCGTTTTAAGTTAAACAAACATGGTGAAGGACTTCCAGTCGCAATTATGTTTGGTTACGTACAGTCTAATACATTTGAATATTGGGAAGAAAGGGTAAATCAGTGGATAGTTGATTGTTCTTTAGTTATGCTTTGTAATCAAAATGAGCAACTTATAAGGATTGATCAAAAAAATAGCCGTTTCCAATCAACTCATTTACGGATTGATCATAAGAGAAATGAGCAATTAAATGATATCGTAATTTTCCATTTTTGGATTATGCTATAAAGAGTTTAAGTCATAAAAATAAATGCATTGATTATGGATTCAGATATTAAATTGCAAATAGGTGATGTTTCAGATAATGGGCAAATAACCATTATAGATGAGGATAGATTATGCTATCTCGTAAAATCTGTAAGTAAAGGGGCTGTTGGATTGCGAACCATATCGAAAACTTTGCTTGATGAATTTATCGTATATATGAGAAAACATCCTGAAGTTCCAGCAAATGAAGTTCGTTTTAAAATATCTGGCCAAAGTGATATAGATAAATACGAGTACGGATATGGTGCAACTCTTTCTGTAATGGCTAATATGGTGCTTGGACGTATGAAAGTGAACCATACAACTGCAATAGTTTCAAAATCAGCCACAGCTAATTTAAGGATATGTTCTTTGTATCGCTCATACATCACCGCTATTAAGTCCAAGCCGTTTTTGCTTCTTGCCGGTATCTCTGGTACAGGTAAAAGCCGTATCGTGCGTGAATTGGCTCGTGCTTGTTGGGAGGAAGGCTCTGTAGAATACGAGGCGCAGAAGCCGAAGAATTTTGAGATGGTGCAGGTGAAGCCGAACTGGCATGATTCGAGTGAACTGATTGGCTATGTGAGTCGGGTGAGTGGTAGCCCTGTGTTTGTGGCAGGGGATTTCTTGAAGTTCGTGGCTAAGGCTTGGGAGAATCCTGATGTGCCGCACTTCCTCTGTTTGGACGAAATGAATCTGGCTCCTGTGGAGCAGTATTTTGCGGAGTATCTGAGTGTGGTGGAGAGTCGCAAGGCTGATGAGAATGGCGTGATTACAACTGACCCCATCCTAAAGAAATGCGAAGAGCAATGGTACTTCGACTTGACTGCTCAACTGACGAGTGATGATGAAGTGAGAGCACGTTTCAATAAAGACGGCATTGCTGTTCCCCAAAACCTCATCGTGGTTGGCACCGTGAATATGGACGAGACGACGTTCTCGTTCTCCCGCAAGGTGCTTGACCGTGCTATGACCATTGAGATGAACGAGGTGGATTTGTATGGCGGACTGGATGATAGACATGAGAAAATTGGTAAGCTGGAGGCTGGCAATCTGATAGGAACGGCTGTGGAAGGCGTTGATGTATATCGGGAGAATAACGAGGTATGCGATACGGCTCTGAAATATTTGCAGGCTATCAACCTTAATTTGGATGGAACTCCGTTCAAGGTGGCTTATCGTACCAGGAATGAATTCCTGTTGTATGTGGTGAACAATCTTCCTTACAATAAGGATAAAGAGGGGAATGAGATTCCGCAGCAGGAGGTGATAGCCCGTGCACTGGACGAGATAACGAGTATGAAGATGCTCTCTCGTATTGAGGGCGATTCCGACAAGATTGGCAATTTGCTGGAAGAACTTGAAAAGACTGTCAGCGAGCAGCTAAAAGCTATTTCCGGTAAGGACTATTCTGAAAAGAAGAATGACGGCGAAAAAGTCTATTCTGTCTCATTGGCTAAATTGAAGGAAATGGAAGATCGCCTGAAGAGTGGCTACACCAGTTTCTGGAGTTAAAAGATGTAATTGCGCAGAGATGGCAAATAAAGATAGTTTGGAGAAAGGAAGCCGATCCTTCTTGATATACCAAGATGACAATGGTATTGCCCGGGTGAACGTACGATTTGAGGGCGAAGATGTTTGGTTGCCAGTTGAGCAGATTATGGAACTGTTTGACACTTCTCAACAGGATGTGAGTTATCATATAAAACAAATCTACAAGGAAGGGGAATTGAACGCAGAACGAACTCACAAAAAATTTTTGTTAGTTCGACAGGAGGGCTCAAGAAATGTGAAGCGAAACATAAGCCACTACAATCTGGATATGATTATCGCTGTGGGATACCGGGTAAAGTCACAGGTGGCTACCCGTTTCCGCCAATGGGCAACGGAGCACCTTCATGAATTTATTCAGAAAGGATTCACGTTGGATGACAACAGACTTAAAGGCAATCGCAGCAGATATTTCCGCGAATTATTGCAACGTATTCGTGATATCCGTAGCAGCGAGCGTAACCTGTACCAACAAGTAACGGATATCTTTTCTACCAGTATAGATTACAACCCTCATGCCGACCTTACCCGATTATTTTTTGCAACCGTTCAAAACAAACTCCATTACGCTGCCCATCAACATACAGCAGCAGAGGTTATTTATGAACGTGCGAATGCGGAAAAGCCGATGGTTGGCATGACTAACTTTAAGGGCGATTATATAACGAAGGAGGATGTGCAAATAGCAAAAAACTATTTGACAGAGCAAGAGCTAACATATCTGAATTTGTTGGTTTCACAATATCTTGATTTTGCAGAATTGCAGGCTTTGCAACAGAAACCGATGAAAATGGCAGAATGGATAGAAAAACTAGATAACCTGATGCAGTTGTCTGGCAGGCAACTACTTGTTGGGAAAGGGTCCATCAGTCATGAAGAGGCAAAGCAAAAAGCAATTTCAGAATTTGAGAAATATCGGAAAATGGAAATGTTGCAATTCGAAAGCGACTATGACCGAGCGATAAAGGAACTAATTCAAAAAGAAAAGAATCTACCAAAAGGTGGAATTTCTTAGATAATAATATGGACCTGCTGACCATACAGCACGAGGATTTCACGATGTATGTTGACTGTACGAAGTTCGACGACATCTGGAATAAGGCGAAGAGTAATGTGGGAGAAAAGGATTTGCTTTCCACTTACACTTGGTCGGAGGGTGTTGTGTCGGTAGAACGGAATGGGGAACCGATTGCAAAAGGAGAAAAGTCACCTGCCGTATTCTTCGATAATGCGGAATACCCGATATGGGTGGACTTCAAAAAGCATGTGGAGAAAGCTCAGTTCGGATCTTTGCTGCAAAGCGACAATGAGAAGTTTACTTTTAGAGGAAGCACCTTGGCTGGCTTCATCAACTATGGTAATGATATAGGCAAGAGCGAACTGAACATTGTCTATCAGACAAGTGCGGAAACGAAGCGCTTTACTTTTGGCTATGAAGTGCTGAGCACGAAACTGAATTATCATGAGCATTGGCGGAAAATCATTGAAGATATTGAGCAGGAATATCGCATGTTGTCGCTCGACTACATGAAGCGAACCTTCCATGGTTTTACGCCTGACAGGAATGGAGAGACACCAGAACTGATATGGTGGAGCATCTTCAAGGGAGAGCAGAAGAAATTTGTTGATGCTTGTCGGAGTATCATCGAACGCCCCCGGCACCGATTGCATGGTCGCGAGGTGTATCTGAGGGCAGACAAACTGAAACGTGTGCCGGCTTGCATTGAGAATGAACTGGCTGAGCATCGACGGGAGGCTGCCCATCTGTATCGGGTGGAGGAGCAGATACTGTCGAATGACACACAGGAGAATCGCTTCTTGAAATATGCCTTGGGGCAGATTACAGCTAAATATGAGTTTCTCAAGAGGCGAATAGAAACTATCAAGAATTTCTCTGGCATCAAGAAAGAGGAAATGGACGATATGTTGGCGACGCTAAAACACCTGCAACGAAACCCCTTCTTCCGCACTGTGGGAAGATTCAAGGGACTGAACCAGGAGAGCCTGGTATTGCAGAGGGCTGCAGGCTATAGTCAGGTTTACAGGACGTGGAACCTGTTGCGCCGCGCATATTCACTGAACGACGGAATCTATCGATTGCAGTCTAAGGATATTGCCACACTCTATGAGATATGGTGCTTTATCGAAGTGAGCCATATTGTCAGAGAGCTGCTTGGTATCAAACAAGAGGAAGTTGACCATCGCAACCGTATGGAAATGAATGGCATCTTTACGTGGGAGCTGGGTAAAGGGGAACACTCACGAATCCTTTTTAGAAAAGATGGAGTGGAATTGGCAGAACTCGTATATAACCCCAAGCATACCGGCAACGATAACATCAGTATGGATAATATGGTGGCGCCAACAGTTCCGCAAAAACCAGACATCGTGCTGCAACTGACTAAAGACGATTTGCAAGAAGGAATGAAGATGACTTATCTCTTCGATGCCAAATATAGGATAGACGGCAAGGTGAATGGCGTGGACACACCGCCCGATGATGCCATCAACCAAATGCACCGCTACCGAGATGCCATCTATTATAAAGATTATGACAAAAATCAACTGAAGAAAGAAGTCATCGGTGGCTATATCTTGTTTCCTGGTGATGGCGAACCGGCTGATGTGCAGGTGGCTAACTTTTACAAAACCATCGGGCAGGTCAATATCGGCGCATTCCCTTTGCGGCCGAAAGACGAGAGAAACAGGATGTTGTTGGAGCATTTCATCCATGAACTGATTGAAGCAAAGGCCGTGACCACAATTTCGCATGTGATTCCGCAGAAAGGGGCTTTTGTAGAGGTTGGCGACAGGGTCCTGATTGGTACAGTCAGGTCAAGCAGCAGAAAGAACTATAATAAGGATTTTGAGGAGCGAAAGGCAAAGTTATACTATACGGGTGCTCAGTTCCCGTCAACGATTATGCTTCATAACCTGCATTTCTTCATTCCATATTTTCCTGGCAGAGGTATCCGGGATGTGTATGAGATAACTGGAGTCAGGACGATAACAGGGCGTGATGTCAAACAGCTGGAAGGAACGGATGCCGTGGCTGATGATATCCGGCTTGCTTTTGATCTCACTTACAGCCGAAGTTTGGCAGACGATTTCATAAAAATAAAGACTGCAGGAATGATTAAGGACACGTTCCTTGACACAACATTTGAGAATCTGTCTGGTTTGATAAATGGATAAACTCACATCTCAACAGCGCCACGCCAACATGGCTGCCATACACGGCAAGGACACGAAGCCGGAGATGGTAGTGCGTCGCTACCTATGGGGACATGGTTTCCGCTATCGGCTGAACCATCCAAGACTGCCAGGGAAGCCTGACATCGTGATGCGGAAATATAGGACTTGCATCTTTGTAAATGGGTGTTTTTGGCATGGACACGATGTGCAGTTGCATACTGTACAAATTGAAAATTCCGAGTGTTGCAAGATTCCGAAGACGAATCGTGACTTCTGGGTAGCAAAGATTCGGAGGAACCAGGAGCGCGACCGAGAGGTGCAGCATCAACTCGCTTCAATGGGATGGCACTGCATCACGATATGGGAGTGTGAACTGAAGCCGAAGACAAGGGAAAAGACGCTGGAATCACTGACATACACGCTCAATAGGATTTTCCTCCAAGACCATAGTATCAGGCAATATGTAATTCCAGAAGATACTCCTGTGATGGCTGCTGAAGATATAAGCGGTTGATGGTGGAAATGTTGTTCCACCTATAGTACACCTAACAAATCAAAAATCCCCTGCAAGTAGTTGACTTGTAGGGGATTACCTTTTAATCTTAGTACCCAGACCCAGTATAAACCTATATTTTTAAGGGAAAATAAGAGAAGTAAAAAGAATTGATTTTCAACACTTTATAAAATTGTTGTTTTCCTTTGGTTTCAAAAAAAAGAGTATAATTTGCTTTTTTTTGCTCGTTTTTTGCTCGTTTTCAATAGTAATGATTATCTTTGCCCAAGAAACCAAAAAATATAACATTATGGCAAACAAAAAGGATTTCAGATGTGACGGTACTTATTTGATAAGTACAGGCAACCCCAAACTTTATGCACGAGTGTTAAGGGATGGCAGGGAAAGTCTTTATTTAGAGTACTACAAAGGTTATAAAAAAGAATTCAATGAAAAGACGGGGAAAGAAATAGTTAAGGTTGATAGGCAAAAAGAGTTATTAAACCTTTATATTTGGACAGCCCCCAGAACACCGATTGAAAGAAAGCAGAACAAAGAAACCCTTGAACTTGCAAAGAAAATCTGTTTTGAACGTGGTGTGCAATTTATTGAGAATAAGGAGGGATATAAATTCAAGAAAGACCGCCAAACAAACTTTCTGGATTACTTCCAGACCTATATAGACAATTACACCAAAAAAGATATTAGGATGATGCAAATTGCTTTGCAGCGGTTTAAGGACTTTTTGAACGATACCCCAGAATATACCAAGTATGCAAAGAGCATAAAGCCAGAGCAACTAAACAAAGATATGATGGTAGCGTTTACAGAATACCTGCAGAGTAGGAGTGTTGGCGAGGGTGCAAAAAGCATTTATCAGCGATTTAAGAAAGTAATAAACTATGCTATTGAACACGATGTAATAACCAAAAACCCTTGCACGGGTGTTGTTATAAAAGTGGACGACCAAATTTTGAGAAAAGAAGTTCTTTCTTTGGACGAGATGCAACAATTGATTGCAACCAATGATGAGAAACAAAATCCAGAAGTAAGACGGGCTTTTATTTTTTGTTTATACACGGGTTTACGATATTGTGATGTGAAAGACCTTACTTTTGGCAATGTGGACTATTCAAATAAACTATTGAAGTTTGAGCAGAACAAGACAAAAGGGCATTCAGCAAGCAGCGGTGTTGTTATTCCCCTCAATGATGGGTTGTTGAGGCTTATCGGAGAGCCTGCAGGCAACCAAAATAAGGAAAGCATTATATTTCCACTACCTTGTTATGGGATGTGCTTAAAGAGCCTAAAAAGGTGGGTTAAGAGGGCAGGAATTGACAAGCATATAAGTTGGCACTGTGCCAGACATTCTTTTGCCGTGAATATCCTTAACGGTGGGGCAAACATTAAGACGGTTGCAAGTCTGTTGGGACATTCTGGATTAAAGCATACCGAGAAATATACACGGGCAGTTGATGAGTTGAAAAAAGAGGCTATAGATAATTTACCAGAATTTTTTTAATAAAATAGTTGATATGAAAAGAGCGATATTTCCTACTAGTGGCGATTGTATGAGCAGCCCGGATGCACCAATAACGATTAAGGACGGGCAAATGGTTTTTTGTTCTAAATATGAGGGGAGCATTTATAATATAGACGCTTTGAGTGGCAAAGTATGTATAATATTATGTGACGATGGACACAAAGGCGTTTGTAAAGAGGTTTGGGGGATTGATGAAATTTTAGATGTACTAAGATTAAAATACTATGTTCCAGAGCAAACAATTGTAAGTATAAAAATCGATAGAATAAAAGATATATATATAGTGGAGGGCGTTATTGTGGAGAACAAAACACAAAATAAACCTGCAGAGGAAGTGAAAACCTGCAAAATTTTTGGTTTAGAACCTTTGACGATGGTAAAAAGATTGGGGAAAATAAAAGATAGAGAAAGGGCTTTAGGCTTAATAAAAACGACTTTTGAAAAGCAGTTGGGAGCAGCAGAGGACAATAGGATTTTTATTGAAACAGGGCTTTTTGAAAAGGAGGGTATCACTCTAAAAAAGTTTATAAACACAACAGACCCAAAAGAATTATTTCCCCACCTTGTTGATGAGTGTAAGATAATGGTTGATGAGCAATTAACGTCTTCAGTGGAGCGGGATAGAGCCAAAAGATATTTGGATGTGTTTATAGAATTATCAATGGAGCAGCAAGCAAAAGGGGAGCCTCAACAAAGCAAGTTGGATTATTATTGCCAAAAGGCGGTGGGGTTGGGCTATCTAAAAAAGACAACAGCCGGCTACCAAAAAGTAACGTGGACGAAGGCACAATTAGTTTATTTTTTATCACACTTTCTAAATTCAGATAATACATTTCCCGATAAAGAATATAGTGTAATGTTTGGAGAAAGCAGATTGAGTAAATCCTTAAGCCAATTGATGGATAACAAAAACGGAGATGGAAAGCCAAAAGGATATGAGAAAATCGATGAGTTGCTACAGGAATAGCAATAAACTTCCTATTTAGGACAAAAATAGTGATAGTAGGGACACCAATAGGGACACCAACTATCACTATTTTTTATTTCCAATACCCACTACCTTTGCCCTTGCATTCTCGATGGTGGGATAAGTGTTACACCTACCAGACGGATTGCACGGGTTAAAAAAGTGTTGGCGTGGAGTAACACACACAGCCGACCGCCCAAACCCTCTAAAAATTAAAGCAATGGCAGAGGACTTAAAAAAGGTTGCCGACCTTATAACGGCAAACATTATCGGCACACAAAAAGAGGTGCTAACAAGTGATGAGGCAGCACGATATTTGGGTATATCTAAATCCTACCTCTACAAACTGACGATGAGGCAGCAGATACCCCACTACAAACCGATGGGAAAGATGTGTTATTTCAACCGTGAAGAGTTGGAAAGTTGGCTACAGAGCAACAGGATTGCAACAGGCGATGAGATAAGCCAACAGGCACAAACCTATTGTATGAAGAAAGGAGGTATAAGATGAACACGCCAAATATTCTTTTCTATGCAAAGATGGTAAACACGACCAAGAGAGGTTGCAAAACGCCCAAATTCACGATTACAGAGCAAGCAGGGTATTACAAACCTATGGAAGAACTGAAGGGCAGGGACGGCAAAATAAGTATGTATCTGATGGAGAAACTGAAAGAGGGCAATAGTGTTCCCTCAATGAGATTGCAAGCAACAAAACCCAAAAGCCTCAACTTCACAGGGCTTAAAGATTACTTTATTGATGGAAAGTTAAGCGGTTTTGCTTACGGTTACCCTTTGGATTTGCCCACTTACAGCAAAGATAAAACGCCCAACCCGTTTTTTGAGTACAAGCAGGACGGCTATTTGTTTATAGCAAACTTTGAGAAGGGGCTATATATGGAGTTGGAAAACGGGGGGAAAATAGCGTGTCCCAATTCTATAGAGTTGATTGTTTTGGAGGGTGCAAGATTGCTTATTAGTGCCTATTGCAAGCAACTTGTTATGGGTGGTTTTGATGAGGCTTTGCAGGCTTTGAGAGAGCAAGCCCAAAAGGGAAGTCTTATATAGTAAGGTGTATTTTCTTACCAAAATTTGGGAACGATGTACGACAAAGTTAAACTCTGGATTGATAGGGCGATAGTAGGGGACAATTTCCCCACTATTGCTAACTATCTGGATAGTGCAAGACAAGAAACAGACCTGCAGACGGGGGAGGTTAAGACCTTTGGCAGCCTGCAGGGGTTGAAAGTGTCTATCTTTGTCGGTGGCTTATCGGTGGTCGGAAGTTTGGCTAAATATCTTTATGATGGTAGCAATGTTTATTCTTTGGATAGGCACACGACTTCCACAGCGATAGAAAAATTGGAGGACGTTTTGCATATATCGATAGGACAGGCAGCAGTAACAGGAGTAGAATTTGGGACAAACTTTTTAATGAAATATCCCGTTGGTAGTTATTTACAGAGATTGGGGGAAATGAGCCGTTTTAAGAGATTGCAAGTTACTGACTATTCTTTGAGATATGAGGGGAGCGGGAAAAAGCGACCAAAAGTATTTGCTTTCTATGATAAGATAGCGGATGCAACAGCAAAGGAAATGGACTTCCCAGACGATATGAAGGAAAAACACCTATTGAGGTATGAGATGAGGCTAACAGGCAGGCTTCCCCATCAATTGGGAGTGCCAGAAGTAAAAGCCTCAACGCTTACTGAAAAATCATTTTATAGTATGATGATTGAACGCTACCAAAATTATTATTTTTCAATATCTAAGCAGAACAAAGTAAAAACCGATATTATGAGCGAGATTAAGACCGTTTCAGACGCTTACAGCGTGTTTATTGCACGATTGATAAGCCAGACCGACCAAAGCCAGATAGTGGACTTTCTGGAAGAGTTGAAAGATGCAAAAGTATTCAAAGATAAAAAATACTATACCAGGCTAAAAAAGAAAATCCAAGAGGTTGCAACAATATCCAATATAAAAGTGTGTGATGAACTAATAAGGGAGTTGGATAATGAGATAAAAAATTGTGGTGCTTATGTATAAGTGTGCAATTGCTATTCTCTATATAGTAAGGTGTATTTTCTTACCAAAATTTGGTAAAATTTAATTTGAGTGTGCAATAATTTCCAAAGTAGAATATAGTAGATATATGGGAAGGTTAAAAGGAACAAAGAAAACGGGTGGCAGGAAAGCAGGAACGCCCAACAAAGTTACAGGAACATTAAAAGAGTTTATTACAAATTTAATTGATGAGAACAGGGAGCAGATAATAAAAGATATTGCAACGTTGGACGCAAAAGACCGAGTGTTTTTTTTAGAGCGTTTGATGGCTTATGTTATTCCAAAGTTGGCATCCACTAAATTTGAGCAGGAAACAAAAGATGATTTGGTAAATATAACGATTATCCCGACACCTGGCAGAGAGATTGCCAGAAGTGAAGATGAAATAGAGGATTGACTTTTCGGTTACAAATTCTTGTTTTTCTGGGGGTGTGGGCGTTGTGAAACGGCTGCACCTTTTTTGAATGGGATAAATTTTGTACCTTTGCAACGGCTTTGCAACGATTTTTTGCAAAAGCCGACTATATTTTTTGGTTTTGGGTGTTTGTGTAGTGATACACTTGCACCCTTTTTTGATGAGGCTAAAAAATAGGCTAAAAAAGTGGGGGTGTTGTTGCTTTTTGCTCGTTTTTTGCTCGTTATAAATCAAAAATCCCCTGCAAATCACTGATTTACAGAGGATTACCTTTTAATCTTAGTACCCAGACCCGGGGTCGAACCGGGATGGGTTGCCCCACTGGTGTTTGAGACCAGCGCGTCTACCGATTCCGCCATCTGGGCTTTTGACGGCTGCAAAGATAAGGATAAAATCCGAACCGACAAAAAAATAGAAGAAAAAACTCTAAAAATCTTGTTGTATTCGTGGATTATGTGTATCTTAGCCGTGTTAATCTGAAATGTATATGGAAACAAATAGCAGCGGGAAAAATTTCTGCGTGATTCTGGCTGGTGGAAAGGGTCGCAGACTGTGGCCCTGCAGCCGTGAGAAGATGCCCAAGCAGTTCATGGATTTCTTCGGAACGGGGCGCACGCAGCTGCAACAGACGTTCGACCGTTTCTCTAAAATCATACCTCCCGAGCGTATTTATGTGAGCACGAATCAGGTTTATGCGCACTATGTGGAGGAGCAGCTGCCGGAGTTGCCGGTGGAAAACATCTTGGCAGAGCCGATTTATCGAAATACGGCGCCGAGTGTGGCGTGGGCATGTTATCGTATTTATCACCACGACAAGGATGCTAATATCATCGTTTCTCCGTCGGACCAGGCTGTGTTCAACGAAGAGGCTTTTCATGAGAATGTGTTGAACTGTTTTGACTTCGTGAAGAAGAACGACTGCCTGTTGACGATGGGCGTGAAGCCCACGCGTCCGGAGCCTGGATATGGGTACATTCAGCTGGGCGAACCTACGGAGTTGACGGACTTGTATAAGGTGAAGTCGTTCACGGAGAAGCCCGAGCGCGATTTTGCGCGGATGTTCATGGAGAGCGGCGAGTTTTATTGGAATACGGGTATCTTCCTGACGAAGGTGAGTTATCTGTTGTATTGTTTGCGGCAGATTTTGCCGCTGGTGCTCAATCCGGAGGATGTCTTTACGATGGAGGATGAGTTGGCGTTTGTGAAGGAGAACTTCTCGCGCTATCCAAACCTCTCTATCGACTACGGCATTTTGGAGAAGTCCGACAACGTGTATGTCTTCCGTTGCGACTTCGGCTGGGCTGACCTCGGCACTTGGCATTCCATCTACGAGGCGATGAGCAAGGGTGACGGTGACAATGTGGTGCTCGATTCGGAGGTCATCTTTGAAGACAGTCGCGACAACATCGTGAAGCTGCCTCATGGCCGCGTGGCAATCATCAATGGGCTGGACGGCTATATCGTGGCAGAGGAGGACAATGTGCTGCTCATCTGCAAGAAGGGCGACTCGTCGGCGCTTGTGCGCAAGTATGGCAGTGAGGCGCGGATGCGCTACGGCGACGATTTCGTGTGATGTGCGTTCGGCGGATTTTCCGTTGTGCCAACTGCCCGTTTCCCGTCAATCCGAAGTTGTATATTTATACATAGGCAGACGTTTCACGAGTCTGTCTGCAAACAGTTGTCTATCAAGGCGTTAAGTATGGCTTTCCAAAAGTTCAACTTTTAGCGTGCAAAAGTTGAACTTTTAGGAGGTGAAAGTTGAACTTTCAGGAGCCAAAAGTTGAACTTTTGGAAAGCGAAAGTTCAACGGTATATTTATACGTCCTTTTCCGCATGTTTATGCAGGTGTGTTTTGTGGATTTTCTTTGTTTAATTCACACCCGTCCGGATGGCTTCCGCAGTCTGTCGTGGTGGGCACGAAAAAAGGCGGATGGGGCCGTCGCAGGGTCATCCGCCTTCTTTATATATATAATAATGTGTAGGCTACATGACGCCTATCCACCTCAGCACGTCGTTCAGGTTGGCGACGACCATCAGCAGGATGAGGATAGCGAAGCCGACGTATTCGGCGCGTATCATGAATTTCTCGCTGGGCGGTCGGCGGGTGATGATTTCGTAGAGCAGGAATATCACGTGTCCGCCGTCCAATGCCGGGATGGGGAGGATGTTCATGAAGGCGAGGATGATGCTGAGGAAGGCTGTCATGCGCCAGAACATCATCCAGTCCCATGTGGCGGGGAAGAGGCTTCCGATGGCTCCGAATCCTCCGAGCGATTTCGCTCCGTCGGCGGTGAACACATATTTCAGGTCGTCCACATAGCCTCGCAGCACGTTGATGCCGTATTTGATGCCTGCGGGGAAGCTCTCGAAGAATCCGAACGACAGTTTGGTCTCTTGATAGTAGTCGTAGAGATTGCTTTGTCCTACACCCAGCCGGAGGTCTTCCGAGAGGATGGTCTTCATCGTGTCAGCCGCCTCGTGTCCCGTGCGTTGATAGACGATGGTGGCGGTGCGTATGTTCATGCTGTCGCGGCTGCTCTTCGCTACCGACATCATGTCTTCGAGTCTGCCGATTTCGTCGGTGAATTCGTTCCACGAGTCAATGCTCTTTCCGTTGATGGCGAGAATCTTGTCGCCCTTCTTCATTCCCAGTTTTGCGGCTGGCGTGTTGGGCATGACGGTGTCGATGTCTGCCGGGATGAGCGGTCTCACGAACGACGGTTCGCTCTGAATCATGTCGAGCAGGTTGAGTTCGCCCGGCAGGTTGACAGCCATCTGCTTCCCGTCGCGGATGATGTCAACGCGTTTGGCGTCGCTGAGCTGGCGGTAGAGGTCGATGTCGAACTTGGTGAACGCTTTCTTTTCAGTGCCCAGCAGGATGTCGCCGTCTTTGAATCCCAGTTTCTTGGCTTCGGTGTTGAACTTCATGCCCATCGTCATGTCCTTCGTCTGGATGTACGAGTCGCCCCAGTAGAAGAGCACCATCGAATAGATGAACAGTGCGAGGAGGAAGTTGACGAGCACTCCTCCAATCATGATGAGCAGCCGTTGCCATGCCGGTTTTGTGCGGAACTCCCATGGCTGCGGCGGTTGTTTCATCTGTTCGGTGTCGAACGACTCGTCTATCATGCCTGAAATCTTGCAGTATCCGCCCAGCGGGAGCCATCCTACGCCGTATGTGGTGTCGCTTTTCTTCGGTTTCCACTTAAACAGGCTGCCGTCCCATTTCCAGATGCTGGGGTCGAAGAAGAGGTAGAACTTCTCAACGCGCACTCCGAAGAGTTTTGAGAAGAAGAAGTGTCCGCCCTCGTGCAGCAGCACAAGGATTGAGATGGACAACATGAATTGTAATAGTCTGATAAGAAATACTTCCATATTCGTTTATTGTTCTGTTCTTTTTTTATGTAATTAGACGTTATGATCCTTGTTTTTGCTACATGCCTGCCTGTGAGACGTATTCGCTGGCAATCTTCCGCGCTTCCGCGTCGGTTGCGAGATAGTCTTCATACGTAGGATTTTTGATGAAGGCGACGTGCTGCATGGTGCGCTCGATGATGTCGCTCATTTCATGGAATCCGCAGCGGTCTTCGAGGAATGCCCTGTTCACAATCTCGTTGGCAGCGTTGAGCACGCACGGCACGTTTCCCCCCTCGTGTATGGCGTCGAAAGCCAGTTGCAGGCAACGGAAGCGCTGCAGGTCGGGCTCGAAGAACTCCAACGGGGTCTTGAACAGGTCGAGGCGTGGCTGCGAGAGTGTGAGCCGCTCGGGGAAGGAGAAGGCGTACAGGATGGGGAGGTGCATGTCGGGGATACCCAGCTGTGCTTTCACTGCTCCGTCGCGGAACTGCACGGCGCTGTGTACGATGCTCTGCGGATGGACGAGCACCTGGATTTTGTCTGCCGGAACGTCGAACAGCCACTTCGCCTCAATCACTTCAAAGCCCTTGTTCATCATCGTGGCGCTGTCGATAGTGATTTTTGCGCCCATGTCCCAAGTGGGGTGGCGCAGTGCGTCTTTGGCTTTCACGTGTTCCATCTGCTCGTGCGTGAATGTGCGGAACGGACCTCCCGAGGCGGTAAGCAGAATCTTCTCTATCTCGTTGTCGCCCTCTCCGACGAGGCTTTGAAAGATGGCAGAGTGTTCGCTGTCAACGGGGATGATGGGTGCGTGGTTCTCTATTGCCAGTTGGCAGATGAGTTCGCCCGCCACGACCAGCGTCTCTTTGTTTGCCAGGCAGATTTTCTTGTGTGCCTTGATGGCTCTGATGGTCGGCGGGAGCCCTGCAAATCCCACCATGGCGGTGAGCACCATGTCGATGGGGTCGGCCTCCACGATTTCGTCGAGCGCCTGTTTCCCTGCATATATCTTGATGTCCGGTTCGTCGGCAAGCAGTTCCTTCAGCCGGTCGTAATGCTGTTCGTTGGCTATGACGACGGCGGCAGGATGGAATTTGTGTGCCTGCTCAGCCAGCAGTTCCACACGGTTGTTTGCCGTGAGTGCATACACCTCATAGCGGTCGCTGTGTGATGCAATCACGTCGAGTGCCTGTGTGCCGATAGAGCCGGTCGAACCGAGTATGCATATCTGTTGTTTCATCTGTTTCTTCTTTATAAATCTAAAATGCCGTCGGGCAGTGTGATTTCTATCTCCCGCTGGTCCATGCTGACGCTCTGAATCAGTTCGTCGGATGCGGGAATGAGAATCTCCTCGCCGTCTCTCTCCACGTGGAAGAGTATGTTGATGGTTGAATCGTCTATTGCGGTGATTTCCCCTACCGGTTGTTGAGTGTCTGCATCAATGAGGCTGAATCCGACAATCTCATTCCAGCTGAATTGCTGTTCGTTGCCGTCGCTCAGGCTGTAAGGGAAATACACGTCGCAGTGTGTCAGTTCGCGAGCCCGTTCCTGTGTGTCGATACCTTCAAACTTGACGAGTGCGGCGGAATCGTTTCGGAACCGGTATTCTTCCATGAAAAACGGCACGAGTATTCCGTCCGTCTCGAGCACGAGATAGTCGGCATCCACGCGGTCGAACACGTCGTCGCTGAACTGAAGTGAGACTTCTCCCTTCACTCCGTGCGGTTTTCCGATGCGTCCGATGCGATATACCTGCTCGTGTGTAATCATCTGACCTCCTTGCTTTCTACACGCTGGATGTTTGCACCGAGAGCGTTCAGTCGCTTCTCAATGTTCTCATAACCGCGATCAATCTGTGCGATGTTGTCGATGCGACTGGTGCCGTTGGCGCTCAGGGCAGCAATCAGCAGTGCGATTCCCGCACGGATGTCGGGACTTGACATGCGCTGTGCACGAAGTCGCTTCTTCTGGTCGTGTCCTACGACCACTGCCCGGTGTGGGTCACAGAGGATAATCTGGGCACCCATGTCAATCAACTTGTCGGTGAAGAACAGGCGGCTCTCGAACATTTTCTGATGGAAGAGTACGCTGCCGCGAGCCTGTGTCGCTACGACGATGAGCACCGAAATCAAGTCGGGTGTCAGACCGGGCCACGGCGCATCAGCCAATGTCATAATCGTTCCGTCAATGAACGAGTCTATCGTGTAGTGCTTTTGTTTCGGAATATAAAGGTCATCACCCTCTACCTTCATCTTCACGCCCAGTCGGCGGAATGCTTCAGGAATGATACCGAGGTTCTGCAGCGAAACGTTCTTGATGCGGATGCCGTCGCCTACCATTGCTGCCAAGCCGATAAACGAGCCCACCTCAATCATGTCGGGGAGCACTTCATGCTCGGCTTTGTGCAAATGCTCTACCCCCTCGATGGTCAAGAGATTGCTGCCGATGCCTGATATATTCGCCCCCATGCGGTTGAGCATCTTGCAGAGCTGCTGCAAATAGGGTTCGCAGGCGGCGTTGTAGATTGTTGTCGTGCCCTTCGCCATCACCGAAGCCATCACGATATTTGCCGTGCCCGTCACCGAAGCCTCGTCGAGCAGCATATAGCAGCCTTTCAGTTGGCGTGCCTTGATTTCGTAAACACTGCGTCCCTCCATGTGTTCGAACCGTGCACCCAGTGACTTGAAGCCAAGGAAATGGGTGTCCAGACGGCGGCGACCAATCTTGTCACCACCGGGTTTTGCCACCGTTGCCCTGCGGAAACGCGCCAGCAGCGGACCAATCGTCAGCACACTGCCGCGCAGGGAAGAACAACGTTTTACGAACTCGTCGCTCTGCAGATAGTCGAGATTCAAGTTGCTGGCTTTGAAAGTATAGTCGCTTGGCGCATTTTTCTTCACCTTCACGCCCATGTCTTTCAGCAGTTTAATCAGATTGTTTACATCCAGTATGTCGGGAACATTCTTGATACGCACCGACTCGTCAGTCAACAGCGTTGCACAAATCACCTCCAACGCTTCGTTCTTTGCGCCCTGGGGAACAATCTCACCCTTCAGGCGGTGACCTCCCTCAATGATAAATGACTGCATAGCTACTACCTCCTTCTGCGACGTCTCTCAGCACTGTCCTTCGTAGGAACCTTGTTGAAACGAAAATTGTCCAAATCTATCTGAATCACGCCGTCAGTATAGCGTGCCAGGTCTTCAGCCACCTTCTCGTCAGCAGCCGAGCCCGTACTCCATTGCAGCAGGTTGCGCCGCATCTGATTCGCAGTCACGCGCACTAACTCATCCCGTTCAGCACCGGCGGGCATCTTCTTCAAGCGGTCGAACATGCCAAACAGGATGCTGCCATAATGACGCACGGGAATCTCTTTCATCGGATACTCCATCGCCTCCGGCTTCTTCGCCATCTGCAACGCCTGCGAAACATCAAACGGGTAATCAATATCCAGACGGAAATTACTCATTAAAGCCAAGTGGTCCCACAACTTCTGCTCATAGCCTTCGCTGTTTCTGCCCTGAGGAAACGAATGGCGCATCACGTCAATAATACCCTCAGCGGCACGCTGGCGCTCCGCCTTCGTAGGCAGACCGACAGCATAGTCCACCATCTCCTGAATCACACGTCCGTATTCAGGCAAAACCAGTCGCTCACGCTGTGTGTTATAATCCAAACCTTCAATCTTCATATCTCAGTTTAATATTTTGTCTTCAAATCAATTTCTTAGGCAACTTAGCCACAAAATCCTTCAGATAGAACGGCACGAAATAGGCGATATCCTCAAACCGCTCCTCCTTGATTTTCCGTTCTGCAAGCGGAAACATCCATTTAGCCGACGGCTCGATGTCGGCAATGTGATGAGCATTCGGATGATTGATGACATCCATACATTTTCCGGCACCATTACCAAAGAAATATACAGGTCCCTCGTCCAAGAACTCACGATAGGTATCGGCATCCACTATGTCTGCCTGTACCTCACGCACCGGATGCAGCGCCCGGTCATACACAGCGGCATACACCTCCATGCGACGGGCATCGAGCATCGGACACAACCGGGCGTTTTCGTCCATTTCATCATGGGTGAGCAAAATAGGCACACACAACAATTCAAGCGTTGGGATACCAATCAGTTTCAAACCGCGCCCATAGCAGATGCCTTTCGCCATCGAGACACCGATGCGCAAGCCCGTATAAGAGCCCGGACCGCAACTCACAGCTACCGCATCAAGAGGCATACCCTGTGAATCGGCAAACGCCAGCGCCTCGTCAACAAAACGCCCCAACACAACAGCATGGTTTGGACCGGCAGCATCCCGTCGGTCGAAGAGGCAAGCGCCCTCCGAACTGACAGCTACCGAACAGCAATTCGTACTCGTTTCTATGCTCAATATGTTCGACATCAATCAATTTATCTCTGAAATAACGCGCAAAAATACGCATTTTTCCTCGAAAATTCGTACATTTGCAGAAATTTAACAAGATTATAGTTATGATTCAGTCAATGACAGGCTACGGAAAGGCAGTCGTAGCCTACAAGGAGAAAAAGATACATGTGGAGATTAAGTCGCTGAATAGTAAGGCGTTGGATCTTTTCACACGCGTGGCTTCTCCTTATCGTGAGAAGGAAATAGAAATCCGCCAGATGCTTGCACAGGCGGTGGTGCGTGGAAAAGTCGATTTCATGATATGGATAGAGCGAGATGCAGCAGCGGAGATTGCCCCCATCAACGGTGCTGCTGTTGAGCACTATTACAAAGAAATCAAGGCAGTTGCTGAAAAGACAGGCATTCCAGAACCGACAGACTGGTTCCAAATCTTGCTCAGACTGCCCGACGTGACCGTCAAGAATGAGTTGGAAACACTTGAGGCAGAGGAGTGGGACACGGTGAAACAAGCTGTCGCGGAGGCAGTCAGCCAGTTGAATGATTTCCGCAACCAAGAAGGGGAAGCATTGAAAAAGACTTTCGAAGAAAAAATCGACAACATCCAGCATCTGCTCGAAAGTATTGAGCCTTACGAGCAGTCGCGCGTTGAAAAGATACGTTCGAGAATCACAGAAGGACTGCGCCAGATACCGGAAGCAGAATACGATAAAAACCGGCTTGAGCAGGAACTCATCTATTATATCGAGAAACTGGATATCAGTGAGGAAAAACAGCGGCTGAAAAACCATCTCGATTATTTCCGGCAGACACTCAACGAGCCGACGAGCCAAGGGAAGAAACTCGGATTCATCGCACAGGAAATGGGGCGCGAAATCAATACGACCGGCTCAAAGAGCAACCAGGCGGAGATGCAGAATATCGTCGTCAAGATGAAAGACGAGCTCGAACAGATTAAAGAACAGATACTCAACGTTTTGTAGATATGGGTAAACTATTGATTTTCAGTGCACCGTCAGGGTCGGGGAAGAGTACAATCGTTCAGTGGCTGATGCAGCATGAGGACTTGCGGCTCGCGTTTTCCATCTCCTGTACCAGCCGACCGCCTCGGGGAACGGAGCAGCATGGAGTGGAATATTTCTTCCTGACGCCCGACGAGTTCAAAAAACGTATAGAGAACAATGAGTTCCTGGAATATGAAGAGGTGTATAAGGACCGCTTTTACGGAACACTCAAGTCACAGGTCGATTTGCAGTTGGAGGCAGGACAGAACGTGATTTTCGATGTCGATGTGAAGGGTGGCTGCAACATCAAGGAACATTATGGCGAACAGGCACTGAGTATATTCATCCAACCACCGTCGGTCGGAGAACTGAGGCGACGGCTTGAAGGGCGCGGAACGGACACTCCGGAGGTTATCGAAGACCGTCTCGCGAAAGCCGAATACGAGATGACGTTTGCTCCGAGATTCGACCGCGTCGTGGTGAACGATGATCTGGAGACGGCAAAGGCAGAAACGCTCGCAATCGTACGAAGATTCTTGGGATGAAACGCATACGCACAGGGCTCTTCGGGGGAACTTTCAACCCCATACATGTCGGTCATATCGGATTGGCAAGTGCCATCCTGAAAGCGGCTCGCCTGTCGGAGGTGTGGTTGATGGTGACTCCGCAAAACCCGTTTAAGGTCAGCCACCAACTGCTCGACGACAACCTGCGCCTGGAGATGGTGGAAAAGGCGTTGGAAAACCATCCCCGGCTCATTGCCAGCGACTATGAGTTCCGGTTGCCGAAGCCGTCGTTCACATGGCGCACACTGCAGGCACTCAACGAAGACTATCCCGACCGTCGTTTCGTCTTGCTCATCGGTGCCGATAATTGGTTGAGCTTCGACCGTTGGGCAGAGCCGGAGAAGATTCTCGAAGCATGTCAGATTGTGATTTATCCACGCGAAGGCTATCCGGTCGATGAGGCTGCCCTGCCACGGAATGTGCGGTTGCTCAATACACCTTATTTCCATGTCAGCAGTACGGAGATACGGCAACGCATGCAGGAGGGGCGTCCGATAGAGGGCTTGGTCCCTTCGGAGATAGAAGAGATGGTTTGTAAAGCATATCGGAAATGAAACGTTTCGTGAAAATAGCAGGTGACTTTTTCAGTCTGTTGTTCAAGCCCATATATCTCAACGGCGGCTTTTTCTTCTTCATGTATGTGCTCGGTGTGGCATGTGGATGGATAGAAGCTCCGGCGGGATACGAGAAGAAGATGTATCCCAATACATACATCGAACTCTTCGTTGACCTATATATAATATGTTTTCTGCTTGCATTGCTTCCTCAGCGCATCCGCCGGTGGTTGCGTGCGGTGCTGTATGTGCTTTTCTACGGAATGGCTTTCATCGATGTATTTTGCTACGTGAAGTTCGGTTCGCTGTTCAGTCCGTCGATGCTCCTTTTGGTGGGCGAGACGACGGGTAGGGAAGCGGGCGAGTTCCTGGGCGAATATATCAGTCTCGACTTGCTCTCAACGCCACTGGTATGGGTGTTGGTCATCCTTTTGCTACACCTCATAAAAAGTTTTTCCTTCAAACGGCTGCGGTCATTTTTCAGTCGTTTCCGTCTGAATTTCCGTCTGTCAGCCTGTTGCGGAGTCCTGGTGTTGGGCTTGCTCGTCTATGGAGGCATTGTCACTGCGCACAACAAGGCAGCAACATGGCGGTTGTTGAGCTTCGAGCGGATAGGTGATGTGGAGCATGAGTTGACGCAGTCTCGCACTTGCGCCCGGCTTTATACTCCGGTGCATCGCCTGGTGTTCAGTCTTCGCTCGAACCAGTTGATTGCCCGTCAGGTGGTGAAATTGGTTGAGGCGAAGGAGCAGGTGACGGTGGATAGTTGTTCGTTCCGCACGCCCAATATCGTGCTGATTATCGGTGAAAGTTATAATCGCCACCATGCAGGCTTATATGGCTATGAGAAGGAGACGACACCCCTTCAGAGTGAGCGCGCCCGAACGGACGGGCTTATCCCTTTCAGCGACGTGGTGGCACCGTGGAATCTGACCAGTTACGTCTTCAAGTTGATGTTTTCGCTCTATGCGGTGGGCGACGAGGGCGAGTGGTGCGACTACCCGATGTTCCCGACGGTGTTCCGAAAGGCGGGCTATCGGGTGACGTTCCTCACCAATCAGTTTCTGCCGAAGGCAAAAGAAGCCATCTACGATTTCAGCGGTGGTTTCTTTCTGAACAATCCCGAGTTGTCGAAGTCGATGTTCGACCTGCGCAACGACAGCCTACACACCTACGACGAGGGACTGTTGAGCGATTATGAACAGATGCGGGACTCCGGTAAACTGGCGGAGAATAATCTGATTATCTTCCACCTGATGGGTCAGCACATGGCTTACAAGGCACGCTATCCACGCAACCGGCGCGTGTTCAAGGACTATCACTATGAGCATCGCACCGACCTCAAACACAAAGACGTGCGCATCTTGTCGCATTACGATAATGCCACGTTGTACAATGACTCCATCGTTGACCAGATTATACGGCGCTTCGAAGGCGAACAGGCGGTCGTCATCTATGTTCCCGACCATGGCGAAGAGTGCTATGACGGCAAACTGAACAAGATGGGGCGTCTGCATCAGGCGACGATAGATGCCCGTCTGGCGCGTGAGGAGTTTGAGATTCCCTTCTGGGTGTGGTGCTCACAGGGTTTCCGCGTCGCCCACCCCGATGTGTATGAGCGGTTGCTGAGCGTGCGGAATCTCCCGTTGATGACCGATGCCCTTCCTCATCTGCTGCTCGGTCTTGCAGGAATCAAGACACCGGCATATCAGGAGCGTTTGGACATCCTGTCGCCGGCATATGACACGAAGCGCCCACGAATCATGAAGATGCAGAAAGATTATAACCAGCTACAAGCAAAAAGAAACGCAAAGAATGATAAAACCGTCAGATAGTCAATTACTCAACCGTGCTGAATGTAATGTCCTGCGAGGCATTGCCATTCTGGGTATCGTTCTCCACAACTACACCCATTGGCTGCGGCCGATGGTCAAGGAGAACGAATATACGTTCAAGCAAGGCAATGCCGACCGAATGGCTGAACTGCTTTCCCAGCCCGATTGGTACCTGCCGGCGCAGTTGCTCTCGTTCTTCGGGCATTATGGTGTGCCCATTTTCTTGTTTCTCAGTGCTTTCGGGTTGGTCATGAAGTATGAGCAGAAGATACCCGCCACTCCCGTTCCGGCAACGGGAAAGGAAGAGTCGGCATGGTCTTTCCTGCGCCAACATTTCCTCAAACTCTTCAAACTGATGCTGACGGGATTTGTCCTCTTCGTTCTTGTTGACGGCATGACACCGCGACCGCACCACTACCGCCTGTTAGACGTAGTGGCACAGTTGGGCATGTTCAATAACCTGCTGCCGCATCCCGAGCGGGTCATTTGGCCCGGTCCCTACTGGTTCTTCGGACTCATGATGCAGTTGTATGTCATTTATCGGCTGCTGTTGTATCGCCGTTCCAGCTGGTGGGTGGTCTGTTTGATGCTGGTTTGCACGGCTGTCCAGATGTTCTTTTCTCCAGCCGGTGAGGAACTGAACTATCTGCGTTACAATTTCGTGGGCGGAGTGCTTCCGTTCGGTCTCGGACTACTCTTTGCCCGACATGGACGAATGCCCACGCAGAAAGCCTATTATTGCATCGTGTTGGTAGTTGCCCTGCTCCTCATATTCCTTATGAGCAGGCAGTTCCTGCCCTGGTTTTTCGTCCCGGTTGCCGTTTGTGCGGCTGCCATTGCTGCGGTGAAATTACTGCCGGCGGGTCTGTTCGGTCCGTTGGAGTGGGTCGGTGAAATCAGCGCCGTCCTCTTTATCGTTCATCCGGCAGTTCGTAAAGTCGTGATACCGTTGTCTCACCAAGGCGAAATCTATGCAGGACTCTTGATTTACCTCATCGTCTCGCTGGTGCTGGCATTGCTCGTCGGACAGTTGTTGAAAAGAATCCCCACTCCTAAAAGTAAGAAACCATGAAAGATATCATCCGTTTAGTTCGCCCGAAGCAGTGGCTGAAGAATGTGTTTGTGCTCATTCCCGTGTTTTTCGGAGGCAGACTGTCCGACGTGCACGACCTTTTGGCAACCGCTTTTGCTTTCGTGGCGTTCAGTTTCGCCGCCTCTTCCATCTATTGTTTCAACGACATCATCGATGCCGATGCCGACCGTCGCCATCCCGTGAAGTGCTCACGCCCCGTCGCCAGAGGTGCTGTTACCATGCGACAAGCCTATATGCTGATGGCTCAGATGATACTGCTCGCACTTTGTGTCGTGCTCTGTGGCAGATATCTTTCCGTCTTCACTCCCTCACAAGCGCTCCGCGTGGGAGGTGTCATCGCCGGTTATTGGTTGCTCAACCTCGCCTATTGCGCGTGGCTGAAGAAATATGCCATCGTCGATGTGAGCGTTATCGCCTTCGGATTCGTGCTGCGCGTCCTTGCAGGAGGCTTTGCCACCGACATCATTCCCAGCCGGTGGCTCGTGCTCATGACCTTCCTCCTTACCCTCTTCCTGTCGCTTGCCAAGCGGCGCGACGATGTTCTTCGGATGAATGCCACGGGTGAGGCGCCGCGCACGAACACCATCCGATACAATCTCACCTTCATCAATCAGGCGATTACCATCACAGCCAGCATCACCACCGTCTGCTACATCATGTACACGGTGTCGCCGGAGGTCATTGCCCGCTTCCAGACGGAATACCTCTATCTGACGACCTGTTTCGTCATTTTGGGCTTGCTGCGGTATATACAAATCACCGTCGTTGACGAACAGAGCGGCGACCCCACGAAAATCATGCTCCGCGACCGCTTCATGCAGGCTGTTGTCGTGTTGTGGGCAATCTCCTTTGCCATTATCATATACCTGTGACAACCTTTCCCAAACAGACGAAACTTACAGTGATGGAAAAGAAAAGAATTTACGCATTCGACTTCGACGGGACGCTGACAACGAAGGACACGCTCATCGAATTTATCCGCTTTGCCCGCGGAAATGCTGCCCTCTTATGGGGACTCTTCATTCATAGCCCACTGTTGGTGCTGATGAAGTTCGGACTTTATCCCAACGGGAAGGCAAAACAACGTCTCTTTTCCTACTTTTTCAAAGGCGTTTCTGTCGATGAAATGGGCAATTTTTGCACATGTTTCGCAAAAAACGCCGCCCAGATTCTGCGTGCAGACAGAATGAAAATGTTGCAGGAAAAACTCGACGAGGGTGCGACGGTCGTCATCGTCTCAGCGAGCATTGAGGACTGGGTACGCGAGTTCTTTCCCCAACACCCCGACCTGCATGTGATAGGGACGCAAATTGAGGTGGTCAACAATGAGTTGACGGGAAAATTCTCCACCCCCAACTGCTACGGCGAAGAGAAGGTCAGGCGTCTGTGCGCACACTTTCCCGACCGCACAAACTATCACCTCGTGGCTTTCGGCGACAGCCGGGGCGACCGCGAACTGCTGGCGTTTGCCGATGAAGGCTACCTCTTGAAAGACTGAAAATGGAACTTCCTAAAACTAAATTCACTTGATTTGCTCATCAAATTCACTGAATTTGGTCACCAATTTCACTGAATTTGGTTTCACAGAGTAGAACTTTCGTTTCGCAAATGGAGTCAGATTGCGTAGAGAAAGTTTCCCGTTTTTGATGTGAAAAGTCGCGATTTCATCGATGGAAATAGGGTCGTGAACTTATTGGATAAATGGGTCGGGAGAGAAAAGTGGTCGCTAAAAATTCGTCAGATTTGCAGAAAAAGCGTAATTTTGCAGTCGGTAATCAAGCAATTTGAGAATGTTTGGTGCGCTGAAAAAGATAACGCATCGTCTGGACGATGAGCAACGGGGTGAAGTCTGCCGCTTTTTAGTGGTGGGCGTGACAGCCGTAGCCATTCAGTATGGTGTCTATCTGTTGCTGGTGGGGAGGCTCTCTCCGGCGGTGTCCAACACGATAGCCTATCTGGTGAGTTTCTTGTTCAACTATGCGGCATCCACGCGCTACACGTTTCGGGTGCGTTCGTCGGCTCGTCGCGGAATGGGTTTTGCCTTTTCACACCTTGTGAACTATCTCTTGCAGACGGCATTGCTGGCGTTTTTCCTCTGGTTGGGTGTGAGCAAACCGCTCGCCATGCTGCCCGTGTTCGCTATTTGCGTGCCGGTGAACTTCCTGCTCGTACGGTTTTTCCTTAAAACGAATGGACGATGAAACGGTTTCTGAAACTTTTCCGCCTGGAGCGGGAAGAGCGTCTTCCAGCTTTGGTCATGCTGCTTTTCTTCGTGGCATTGACAACCGTGTTTGTCATTCATTATTATCCGTATTTCAGCGATTTCAGTTATAAAGGAGGGAATCCGTTCTTCCGCCACTTCCGTGTGTCGGGCTACGACTCATTCCTTTACATCATCACCAGCCGCTGGAGCACATTCCACACCATCGTTTTCCGCCATCCGCTGCTGGTGTTCATGCTCTTCCCCCTCCATGTGCTGAACCACTGGCTGTATCTCGGGACGGGATTGAACTGCGTGCAGTTTGTGATAGCCGTTCCGTTGCTGTTCTCGGCACTTTATGCGTTCATCTTCCTGCTGCGGATTTTCCGTCATGTCCTTGAGATGGGCTTGTGGGAAAGTCGTCTGCTTGCGGCAATGACGTTTTCTTTCGCCCACATCATGCTCGCCGTCTTTGTTCCCGACCATTTCATTCTCTCCATGTTCCTGCTCACCCTGACCCTCTATGTGGCAGGCATGCGGATGAAAAACAAGGCGGCGTTCTCTGCCGGAGAAGCGTTCTGGCTCACATTGCTCACGGGCGGTGTCACGTTGACAAACGGCGTGAAGACCATTCTCGCATCGCTGTTTGTGAATGGGCGTGGCGTGTTTAAGGTGCGCTTCCTCCTGATAGGCATTGTGTTGCCGTTTGTGTTGCTGACAGCCATCAGCAATCTCACGTATGAACATATCACCCGGCATGAGGAAGTGGCTCGCAGCGAGCAGAAAGCGCGGCGCGACTCGTTGCTCAGAGCCAAGTATCCTGAGCGGAAAGTGGTGAAGAAAGCGCCTCGCAAGCGCGTTGCCGAGCCAATCAGCGAGCAGGGGTTCCTGAAATGGTCGGACATGACCACGCCGCGCTTGAAAAGTATCTGGCACAACCAGTTCGGCGAATCGATACAGCTGCATGAGAAAGACCTGCTCGTCGATTCACAATTCGGCCGCGAACTTTTCGCGCCATATAGTAATGCCTGGAATAATATCGTCGAGATACTTCTCATCCTGCTCTTCCTTGCCGGAATCTGGTACGGTCGGAAGAGCCGTTTCCTGTGGTTATGCCTTGCGTGGGTGGCGTTCGACATGACGATGCACCTCGGTTTCGGCTTCGCCCTGCGCGAAATCTATCTCATGACAGCCCATTGGGCATTTGTCATACCCATTGCCATCGCGTTTTTGCTCAAGGGCAGCAGTCGGTGGAGAAAGCCGCTGGCGGCACTCATTGGCGGTTTGACGCTGTTCCTATATATATATAATGTGTCGTTGATAATGTCCTATTTTGTGAGTTGAGATGAAACTGAGGGAATTGTTGCGCATCAAGAAAGAAGAGCGTCCGGTCGCCATCGCAGCCGCCTTGTTGGCACTATGCCTCAATGCGCTGGTCATCAGCCGATACCATCAGCTGTTCATGGAGCCGGTGGATAACTATTGGAAGCTGTTTATCGACAATTTCCGCATATCGGGCTTTGACCCCATCACCTATTCCGTCGTGTCCAACTGGCATGCCGGTTACAACATCTACCGCCATCCGCTGCTGGCTTTCCTGTGGTATCCCGCCTATCTCTTAAATGCCGGTTTGATGGCATTGTTTGGCATCAATCTCGTGCAGTTTATCGTGGCAGCGGTCATGGTGGTCAATGCGGTTTATGCTGCCGTGTTCCTCTTCCGCATTTTGCGCGAACTCATCGGGTTGGGCAAGGTTGACAGTTTTTTGCTTTGCTTGCTGCTGTTCTCGTTTGGCTATGTGATGATTGCCATTTGCGTGCCCGACCATTTCGCCCTGTCGATGACGCTCCTGATACTGACCATCTATCTGTCGGGGCGCAAGGTGAAGACGGGTAGGGAGTTGCCCGTGTGGCAGACCGTCGCCCTTTTTGTGCTGACCGCCGGCGTCTCTCTGAACAATGGCGTCAAGACCTTCATCGCAGCCCTCTTCGTGAACGGTAAGCGCTTTTTCCGTCCGCGGTTCCTGCTGCTTGCCGTCATTCTCCCTGCAGCACTGATGTGGGGCTTCTGCCGACTGGAATACCGCATCTATGAGTTGCCGAAGTACAAGGCACGTCAGGAAATCAAGAAGAAAAAGGAGGCGAAGGCGAGAGAGAAACTCATGCGTACCATCACCGACACCATCGCAGTGAAGGATTCTGCACAAATCAAGGCAGCATATACGAAAGAGTTGAACCGCCGCATCAAGGCACGCTATAAGCGCAATCACCTCAAACATGGTGAACCGCTGATGCAGGGTGAGTTCATGGGGTGGACCGACGTGACGACCGACCGCTGGAGTTCGGCAGTGGAGAATCTCTTCGGCGAATCAATACAGTTACATCGTGACCATCTTTTAGAAGACACGCTGCGCACCCGTCCCGTCATCGTGCGCTACAGACATCTGTATAACTATGTGGTGGAAGGAACCATCGTCCTGCTGTTCCTCATCGGAATCTGGTGCGGACGGAGGAGTCGCCTGCTCTGGATGGCGCTCTCCTTCTTCGCCTTCGACCTGGTCATTCACTTCATCTTGGGCTTTGGCATCAACGAAATCTATATCATGTCGCCGCACTGGGCGTTCATCTTCCCCCTCTCCTTCGCTTTCGCCCTGCGGAAGACGGCAGGATGGAAGAAACATGCAATCCGCACCCTACTCATCCTCCTCACGCTCTATCTGCTTGTATATAATGGGAGTTTGGTGAGAATATGGTGTAAATTTTTATAAAGGAATAATAGTATAAAAAATATTATTATTATATTTGCACGGCAAGTATATTTTCGTTGATAAGTGTACAAATAAGAAATGACAGATAAAATGAGGATACTTACTATAATAGTGTCATATAACTTTGTGCCTTGGGTTGACAAATGCATAGGAAGTGTAATGACATCTGAGTATTCGACCGACATTTTAGTATTAGACAACGGTTCAAAAGATGACACTGTGAAAATACTATTGGATTTTTTTCCACAAGTAAAACTCATTGAAAATAATGAGAACTTAGGGTTTGGGAAAGCCAATAATATAGGCATTCAATATGCCATAGAACAAGGATATGATGCTGTTTTGTTACTCAATGAAGATGCATGGATCAATCCAAACACTTTGGAACGCTTAGTCAAAGTGAGTAACGAGCATCCAGAATATGGCATTATTTCACCAGTTCATTTAACGGGAGATGGAAGCAAACCAGAAAAGGGATTTTCTAAATATACAGGAATCTACGACATTAACCATTTGCCAGATGCGGAAATTGTAGAGGTTCCGTTCATCAATGCAGCAATTTGGTTTGTTAGGGTTCAAGTACTTAAGAATATAGGATTATTTGCGCCTATATTTTATCATTATGGTGAAGACAAAGACTTAGTAAACAGAATGGCTTTCTATCATTATAAAATTGGGTATATACCTGCTGTTTTCGCTTATCATGATCGTGAATCTAGGCAAATAACAAGAGAAGGTTTTTTCAAAAGTGAATATGTGTATCATTTGTCAGAATATACCAACATTAACTATTCATTTGGTAAAGCATTTTGTTTAGTTGTGTCTGCAATATTAAAAAAAACGTGTTCTTCGCTTTTTAAAGGTGAATGGTGTAATATTCTCGCCTATATAAGTTTAGGAATAAAACTATTGATAAAAACGCCCAAAATAGTTGAAGCAAGAAAAATGTCAAAACATGTTGAATTAAATAATTATAAGCCATGAAACTATTAGCTCCTATACTTCTTTTCGTCTATAATCGCCCTACTCATGTGCAACGGCTTGTGAGCTCATTACAAGCTAATGATTTAGCAAAAGATAGCGAGTTGTTTATTTTCTCAGACGCTGCTAAAGACGAGTTGGAAAAAGAGAATGTAAACGAAGTGAGAAGGTTTATTCGTTCTATCAAAGGATTTGGGAATGTTCAAATTGTTGAGCGCTTGGAGAACTGGGGGTTAGCACGATCGATTATTAATGGGGTGACACAAACTTTGAAGCATTACGATCGTGTCATCGTCTTGGAGGATGATCTTTTTGTAGCACCATATTTTCTTCAATTTATGAATGATGCCTTGGAGGCTTATAAAGACGAAGAGCGTGTTGGGCATATACAGGCTTGCGATTTTACACAAGATCCGATGCTTCCCGACACATTTTTGATAAAATGGACAGGTAGTTGGGGTTGGGCAACTTGGCGACGTGCATGGCAATATTTTAACGATGACGGGAGCGAACTTCTTGCTGAGTTAGAACGTCGCAAATTGACTTTTCGTTTCGATTTCAACGGGAAATATGGCTTTACACGGATGTTGAGACGACAGATTGAAGGTAAGAACAATTCATGGGCAATCCGGTGGAATGCATCGCTGTTTCTTAACGATATTTTATCTCTCAATGTTGGTCGTTCACTCGTTCAGAATGAAGGGTTTGATGGCAGTGGGACTAATTGTGGTGGCGGTGGTCTTTATGCATCAAAGTTGTGGCTAAAGCCGTTACCTGTAGTGAAAATTCAACCTATTGAAGAGAATGAAAATGCGCGAAATGTTTATGTGAAATATTATGCTCGCACGAACTCATTTCTTGCCAAAGCAATTCGTCGCATCAAAAGAACGTTGAAAGGCGATTTTGGAGCTTGATTTTTTTATTGTCTTGGCGTAGGGATAATCGAAATTATACTGTGGTTGATACTAATATTTCCGTAAACCGCAGACTTCTTCTGTCATTTTATCCCAAATTGGTCATTAGACGTCTATTTTCGTGGTTAATTTCGTAACTGCTTGGTTACAAGCCTTTTATTGTTTTTTAAATGACCGTCATTAAAAAGTGGAGTTGCAAACAACTTATTTTCAGGGAATTACAATTTCAACATCTCCAAATAAAGTGTTTAAAAGTTGACTATCCGAGCTCTTTCCCTGCATCACGCAGTTGGAAGAACTTGTCCATGATGTAGGTGTCTTCCTTGTAGGTCAGTTTCATGTTTGTTTCCTCGCCGTTGACCACGAAGATGGGTTGGTCGGGGAGGTATTTCTTCACGACGCCGCAGTCATCGGTCACTTTGAATTGCGGGTCTTTGAGTGCCTTGTCGTATGCCTCGCGGATGGTGGTGATGGCGAACGCCTGCGGTGTCTGTCCGCGTTTCAGGCGCGAGCGTTCGGGGATGCTGTGGATGAAGTCGCCTTCCACGTCGATGATGGTGTCGGTGGCGGGTATGGCGACGTCGATGGCATGATAGTGGTGCAGGGCTTCTGCCACGTCGTTGATGATGCGCTGGCTGACGAGCGGCCGCACGGCATCGTGGAAAATCAGGTTGACGTCATCGCTGGCGTAGGCGTTGATGGCGGAGAGGCTCGAGTCGTAGCGCTCCTTGCCGCCTTTGAGGATTTTTTTCACCTTCTTCCAGCCGTTGCGCAGCACGATGTCCTCGAACTCGGAAATGAGCATGGGGTTGGAGACGATGGCGATTTCGTCGATATGGCTGTTGCGCTCGAAGGCGTCGATGGTGTGCTCGACCACCATTTTTCCTGCCACCTTGAAGAATTGTTTCGGAGTGGAAAGTCCTAAGCGGGTGCCGACACCGCCTGCGAGTATCACGGCAATATTTCTTCTCATCGCTTCTGGTTTTTGTTTTTGCAAATGTAGTGAGAATATGGGGAAAAGCCAAATAAAACGATTTTTATTTCGTTTTTTCTGCCCGGAAATGAGTTGTCAAAACGGTGAAGCGGTTGGTTTGCCGCGATATCGGGATTGTATATTTATGCAAGGGGTGAGTGATTGGGGTGCGGTTTGTAAACTGTTGTTTTACAGAGGGTTATGGGTAGCTTTCCAAAAGTTCAACTTTCAGCGTGCAAAAGTTGAACTTTTAGGAGCTAAAAGTTCAACTTTTGGAAAGTGAAAGTTTAACTGTTATATTTATACAGTGTTTCTGTATGTTTATGCAGGTTTGCTGGTGGGGTTTTACTTACGGCGGAAAAGGAATTTCACCACCTCTTCCATGATTTTCACTTTGAGGATTTTCATGACAGCGATGTAGAGTCCGCCGGCGATGAGGATGCGGGCGATGAGCAGCAGTAGCATGTTCTCGATGGGGCTGGTGATGAGATAGGTCGTTGCCATGATGGAGAGTGTGATGAGGAGGAACGGGGCGATGTCGCGCAGCACGTCGCGCAGACGCAGCCCGATGAGTCGGTGAGCCATGACTTGCCATACGCCCAGCCATGCGATGTGGAAGGCGGAATAGGCGATGACCATCACCAGGATGCCGTAGTTGTGGAGAGCGATGATGATGGCGATGAGGATGAGGATGTGGAGGGCGGTGCACCACAGGTAGATGTCTGACCGTCCGCGGCTGATGGCGAGGTTGTGGTAGAGGATGTAAACCGGTTCGAAAGCGCCGCTGATGCAGAGAATCTGCAGGAGCGCGACGCTCTCCTTCCATTTCTCGGAGAGGGTGAGGATGATGAATTCATCGGCTACGATAGCCAAGCCGAACAGGCATGGGAAGGAGAGGAAAACCGTGAATCGCAGCATCTTGCGGAACACGCGCTGCTGACGTTCTTTCTCGTCGTTGATGGAGGCGAGCACGGGCTGCGCCACCTGGGCTATCGTCATGTTGACGAACGAGTGGGCTTTGCAGTCCCAGTGGTGTGCCTGCGAGAAGTAGCCGACCGAGCGGATGGGGTAGAGGCGTCCGAAAATGAATGTCAGGACGTTCTCACTCAACGAGTTGATAATCATCGTGATGAGAATCTTGTAGCTGAAGCTGAACATCCGTTTCACGGGCTCGAAGTTGATGTTGAGCGTGGGATGCCAGGGGGTGTAATACAACCTGCCGATGAGTATGACGATGTTGTAGATAATCTGCTGCCACGCAAGGCTCCAATAGCCATATCCCTTGAAGGCGAGTGTCACGCCGATGCCTCCGGAGACGAGCAGTGCCGAGATGCTGATGATGGCTTTCTCGCGGTTCATCAGGTGCTTGGTGAGATACGCCCCGTGGGCGATGCCGACAGAGGAGACGATGAAAGCCAGGAACAAGACCCGTGCGAGGGTGGTGAGTGCCGGCTGGGAGAAATAGTCGGCGATGAGCGGGGCACAGAAAAAGAGGATGACATAGAGCGTGATGCTGGCAAGGATGTTGAACCAAAACACCGAGTTGAAGTCCTCCTTGCGCGTCTCTTTTTGGTTGATGAGCGCCACGGCAAAGCCGCTGTCCTGGATGTTTCCTGCCACTGCCGTGAAGACCGCGAGCAGTCCGACGATGCCGTAGTCGTCGGGCGAGAGCAGCCGTCCGAGCATGATGCCGAAAAGAATGTTCAGCACCTGCATGCTGCCACTGTTGATGGCACCCCAAAACAGTCCTTTTGCCGTTTTCTCTTTCAGCGTTTCGCTCATATATTATATATAATAATGTGTGTGTTCTATAAAACTTTGCAAAGGTAACGCTTTTCGTTGAAACAGCAAAAAAATGGCCGTTTTTCCGCGTCTGAGCCCAAGAAACAACGCTTAAAGTGTTAACAATCTATAAATCTTACGATAAATTGTGATGCTTTTTGTTTGCGATATATATAAAATGCGTACCTTTGCAGTCCGATTATTACAATGGGGATGAACTTAGAGTCCCCGGTACGGGAGTGTTAATAGTGAGGCTTTTGGCCGGGCTTCATGGTTAGTGAATCGCTCGTACGATGATTTCGATAAGCGGGAGCGCAGCATGCTCGCTTGTGTTTTTGCGTGTCGGGGTCAGAGAAAGTAATTTATCAATAAACAGTAGTTAAATTTAACAAGAAATGAACACTTTAAGTTACAAGACGCTTTCTGTAAGTAAGGAAGCAGCAAGAGAGAATAAAGAGTGGGTGGTAATCGATGCCACCGACCAGGTAGTTGGTCGTCTTTGCTCAAAAGTTGCCAAGCTGTTGCGCGGAAAGCACAAACCGTCGTTCACTCCGCATGTAGATTGCGGTGACAACGTGATTATCATCAATGCCGACAAGGTCGTTTTCACTGGTAAGAAAGAAACCGAGAAACTCTACACTCGCTACACAGGATATCCTGGCGGTCAGCGTTTCGAGACTCCGGCAAAATTGCGCACGAAGAAATACGGTGCGGAGCGAATCATCCGTCATGCCGTGAAAGGCATGCTGCCGAAAGGTCCGTTGGGACGTTCCCTGCAGGGCAATCTGTTTATTTATGAAGGGACAGAGCACAAACATGAGGCTCAGAAACCGAAAGCAATTGATATTAACCAGTTTAAATAAGATAGAAGCATGGAAATGATAAATGCAATTGGTCGTCGTAAAAGTTCTGTTGCACGCGTTTATTTGACCGAAGGCACAGGCAAGATAACCATCAATAAAAGAGATTTAACAGATTATTTCCCATCAGCCATCCTGCAGTATGTGGTAAAACAACCGCTCGCACTGCTCGAAGTGGCAGAGAAATATGACATCAAAGCCAATCTTGACGGAGGCGGTTTCACGGGTCAGAGCCAAGCTTTGCGCCTCGCTATCGCCCGTGCACTGGTGAAAATCAATGCCGAAGATAAGAAAAACCTGAAAGACCACGGATTCCTTACCCGTGACGCACGTAAAGTTGAGCGTAAGAAGCCAGGTCAGCCGAAAGCTCGCCGCCGCTTCCAGTTCAGCAAGCGTTAAGGTATTGGACGGTTGCCTTTCCGTCATTGGGCGATTGCATCATGCGGTTGTTTCATGGTGGCGAGAGGCAAGTCCATTCGTTTAGCATCTAAACTGGTGAGATTCCGAAAGGACTACTCACCGGCTGATTCTAACACATCAGAATTAAAAAAGAAAGTAAACATTAAAAACAAAAAAGAAAAAATTACATGGCAAGAACAAATTTTGACCAACTACTCCAAGCAGGTTGCCATTTCGGTCACCTGCGCCGCAAGTGGAATCCCGCAATGGCTCCCTACATCTTTATGGAGCGTAACGGCATTCATATTATCGACCTGCACAAGACCGTTGCAAAAATCGATGAGGCTGCAGAAGCGCTGAAGATGATTGCAAAGTCAGGAAAGAAAGTGCTTTTCGTTTCAACCAAGAAACAAGCAAAGGAAATCGTTGCCGAGAAGGCAGCAAGCGTAGGAATGCCTTACGTGATTGAGCGCTGGCCCGGCGGTATGTTGACCAACTTCCCGACCATTCGCAAGGCAGTGAAGAAAATGACTACCATTGACAAACTGATGAGCGACGGAACATATTCGAATCTCTCAAAGCGTGAGTTGCTGCAAATCACACGTCAGCGCGCAAAGCTCGAGAAGAACCTCGGTTCAATCGCCGACCTCTCACGTCTGCCAAGTGCACTGTTCGTAATCGATGTGATGAAAGAACATATCGCAGTGAAGGAAGCAAACCGTCTGGGTATCCCCGTTTTCGGTGTAGTTGATACCAACTCAGATCCAGGCAACATTGACTTCGTAATCCCAGCCAATGACGATGCAAAAGACTCTATCGACGTGATTCTGACCGCATGCTGCCAGGCTATCGCAGAAGGACTTGAAGAGCGCAAGGCTGAGAAAGCTGACGACAAAGCAGCTGCAGAGCAGGGTGATGAAGAGGCAGTAGAAGTGAAGCCGAAGCGTGCACGCCGTGCCCGCAAAGAGGCTCCGAAAGCTGAGGAAGTAGCTGTTGCTGAAGCTCCGAAAGCCGAGGAAACTCCTGCTGCAGAGGAAGAAGCACCTGCTGCTGAATAATTGAAGTCTCATTAAGTTTTAATCATTAAAAAGAAGAATTATGGCTTACAAAGCAAATATGGATGATATCAAGAAGCTCCGCACCATGACCGGTGCAGGTCTCGCAGACGTGAAAAAAGCGTTGGAAGAGGCTGAGGGAGACTTCGATAAGGCAAAGGATCTGCTCCGCGAGCGTGGACTGGCTATCGCTGCAAAGCGCTCAGACCGTGAGACCTCTAATGGCTGTGTGCTCGTGAAGAAAGTGGCTGGCTTCGCTGCAATGGTAGCAGTGAAATGCGAAACCGACTTCGTGGCTAACGGTGCCGACTTCATCGCAATGACTCAGAGCATTCTCGATGCAGCTATCGAGGCACGCTGCAAGAGCCTGGACGAAGTGAAGACACTGAAACTGGCTAACGGCGAAACAGCAGAGGCTGTCGTTACACAGCGCTCAGGTATCACCGGCGAGAAGATGGAACTCGACGGCTATAACTTCATCGAAGGCGACAACGTTGACGTTTATGACCACATGGGTCGTCACACACTCGCTACGATGGTACAGCTCAACAAGAACAATGAAGACGCAGCACACAAAGTGGCAATGCAGGTGGCTGCAATGAAACCCGTTGCCCTGAATGCAGAAAGCGTAGATCAGGAGATTCTTGACGAGGAGTACAAGACCGCTGTAGAGAAGACCAAGCTCGAGCAGGTTGAAAAGGCTGTAGTGGCAGCTATCAACAAGGCAGGAATCAACGCCAATCTCGTTGACAGTGAAGACCACATCGAGTCGAACATCGCCAAAGGCTGGTTGACAGCAGAGCAGGCAGAGCAGGCTCGCAAGATTCGTGCTGAAGTTTCTGTAGAGAAGGCAGCATCGCTCAATCCTGCAATGATTGAGAACATTGCTAAGGGACGCGTACAGAAATTCTTGAAAGAGAATTGTCTCGTTGACCAGGAATTCCAGTTCGGCGACGGCGACAAAGCCACTGTTGCTGAATGGCTGAAGCGTCAGGACAGCGAACTGCAGATTGTGAACTACAAGCGTTTCACGCTCGTTGCAGAATAAATAAAAGGTTAATGATGTGAATTGTCGCTTTCCTTTGAAAAGGGGAGCGGCAATTTTTTTGTGTTGGAACGTTTGACCAATTCACGGAAAAAGGTTATTTTTGCAGAAACAACTTTTGAAAATATGGAAATCAGCGAACTCTATCGTCTTTTTTGTGAACATCCCGTCGTGACAACCGATAGCCGCGACTGCCCCGAAGGGTCCATCTTCTTCGCCTTGAAAGGAGCGTCCTTTAACGGAAATGAATTTGCGAAGTCAGCCTTGGAGAAAGGCTGTGCCTATGCAGTCGTGGATGAGGAAGCGTATGTAGAGCCTTCGAACAGGCAATACATTCTCGTGGACGATTGTCTGCAGACGTTGCAGCAACTGGCTACCTGCCATCGGCGACAACTCGGAACACCCATTATCGGTGTGACGGGGACGAACGGGAAGACTACCACCAAGGAACTGATAGCCACCGTTCTCGGCGAGCGCTTTAACGTGCTTTACACGGAAGGCAACCTGAACAATCATATTGGTGTTCCAAAAACGCTGTTGCGCATGACGAAGGAACATGAACTGGCTGTGATAGAGATGGGAGCCAATCATCCGGGTGAAATTCGCGAGCTCGTCCATATCGTAGAACCCGATTGCGGTCTGATTACCAATGTCGGGAAAGCCCATCTGGAAGGCTTCGGCAGTTTTGAGGGAGTGAAACGGACGAAGGGCGAACTTTATGATTTCCTGTCGGCGCACCGCACGGCCCAGTCTCTCTTCATCAATGCTGCCGATGATGACTTGACGGCGATGGCGCAGGAGCGATGGCACACTCCGTCGTTGTCGGAAGGATGGCACACCTACAGTTCGGGAAAAGATGGTCGCCAAGCCGATGTTCAAGGGGAGGTGATTGCCTGTGACCCCTATCTACGGTTTGAGTGGAGAACGTGCAAGATGCCTGTTCCGCAGGAAATAGATACCCACCTCATCGGTTCTTATAACATCAACAATGCGTTGGCAGCGATTACGGTCGGACTCGCTTTCGGGGTCAGCGAAACCCAAATCAAGCATGCTTTAGAGTCGTATGTCCCTTCCAACAACCGTTCGCAACTGACGATGACGGCACACAACCGCTTGGTGGTTGATACCTATAATGCTAATCCGACGAGCATGAAAGCCGCCTTGGAGAATTTCAAAAGTATGGCGGTCAGCCCCAAGATGGTCATTCTCGGCGATATGCGTGAGTTGGGAGCATCATCAACCGAGGAGCATCAGCGCGTGGTTGATGTCCTTCAAGAAGCATGTTTCAATGAAGTGTGGCTGGTCGGTGATGAGTTTTCGAAGATAGACAGCCCCTTCCGGAAATTCCATGATGTGGACGAAGTGAAGCAAGCCCTATCAGCGCAACGGCCCGAAGGGTATTACATCCTGATAAAAGGTTCTAACAGCATTCGGCTGTTCCAGTTGCCTGAGTTGCTTTAACTCCAAAGCCATCATGACTGACGGGAGTGAGCGTGCACTTCAACTGCCCTAATCGATTCCCCAAGCACTGAGCGAGTACGACGATTCGACGGTCTCCTCAATGTCATCGGGCAGGTTGCAGAAGAAGTCGATGCCTGTCTTTTCTTCCAGTTCGCGAATGCTGACGGCGTAGTTTTTCGGCTTTACATTCTTGACGCTGTTATTGGTATGTTCCGTCCAGAATCCGATGGCTTTATATTGTCCGTTCTTCACGCACAGTACCGCCATGTAGAAATATTTCGGAACAATGAGTCCCGTGCTGGTGTTTGCCAACCGTTGGTCAGCCTTGTCGATGGTCGCAGCCTTCACAACGTAAAGCGTGTCGCGGAACGAACTGTTGTTTCCCCAGGAGTTGACCTTGTTCTCAAGCGTCTGCCAGAGTCCGCTGTTGTGGTTCGAATACTGCGGCTGCATGTTGCTATAGTAGAATGTCTGTTTGTTTTGCTCCACAGAACTTTGGCGGTCATTCGACATACACATGTGACCACGTGTAAATCCACTTCCGCTATAGTCTGCCTGGCTCGTCTGATAGGCTGAAGGAATATTCGGGTCAACCTTCCATGATTCGTTTCTTCCTACGTTGTTGTCGGGAATCCCGTTATGGAATTGATAGCACGTCCAACGCTGACTTCTCTTTGAGCAGTCCCATTCCAGTGAAAAGGTGATGCCGTATTGCGTCGTGCTGTGGATGACGAGCAGTTGGTCGTTGCCTTCTTTCAGGCGCGGATATTCCAGTCGCTGTGCCCGTGGGTTGGTGTTGCGGTTGACGTTATTGTCGGCAACGAACACGATGCTGTCAATCTCGTCGAACGGAACGCTGATTGCCGTCTGTCCGTTGTTGAAGATGTTGTCCAGTCCTGACTTGGCGATTCTTTGTATCTGGTTCAGTTCAGAGATTTTAACGTCGATAGTCGTTCCGTCGTTCAGATAGTAACGGAGGATGCTGGGAGTCTGTGCAGTTGCGATGACGGTTGTCAATACGCCCAGCAATGTAAAAAGGATTTTTTTCATATCTCTTGTCTTTATGTTTGTACTTTAATATAATAGTAAGAGTCCGGCGAAGGCTGCAAAGACGATGAGCCTGACGGGACTGATTTTATATACTTTTGTTCCGATGAAGGTGGCAACGAATATGCCGATGCTAATCCAGAACTGCCAAGCGTCGTCGGATGGTGTGGAGAAGTTCTCTGCATTGCAAAGGAGGAGCGTCGCAGCGAGCAACAGTCCGACAACGGCAGGACGAAGTCCGGTGAAGATGCTTTGCACAACAGGTGTATTCATATATTTCATGAACATCCGGCTGATAAGAATCATCAGGATGAGCGATGGCAAGACAAGTGCAAAGGTGGCAACGGTGCTCCCCAGTATTGCCATGCCGTGTCCCATTCCTGCATTTTGAACGGCTGCATAGCCGCAGTAAGTGGCAGAGTTGATGCCGATGGGACCGGGCGTCATCTGCGAGATAGCCACAATATCGGTAAATTCGCCCATCGTCATCCATGCGTGGTTTGTCACCACCTCTCCCTGTATGAGCGACAGCATGCCATATCCGCCACCGAACCCGAACAGTCCGATTTGAAAGAACGTGATGAATAGTTGCAGGAATATCATGGCTCAGTGGGTTTAATGAATTGTCCGTACAGATAGCCGCCTACGCCGGCAGCCAGAATCACATAGATGGGGTTGACCTTCATCAGCCATATCAGCAATGCACTGCCGATTGGAATCCAGCAGTTGGCGAGGTTGATTTTTGCCGACCGTGCCAAGTTGAACGTGGGCACGGCAATCAGTGCCACCACGGCAGGACGTATGCCGCGGAATATGGAGGCAACCACCTCGTTGTCCTGAAACTCGTGAAAGAACATGGCGATGAGCAGGATGATGACAAACGAGGGCAGGGCGGTTCCTATGCTGGCAGCGATAGCGCCTTTTATCTTCCGCAGTTTGTAACCGATGAAGATACTCATGTTGATGGCAAACACGCCGGGACAGCTCTGTGCTACGGCGATAAGGTCAAGAAACTCTTCTTTGCTGAGCCATTTATGCTTGTCAACAACCTCAGACTCAATCATCGGAATCATGGCGTATCCACCGCCAATGGTAAATGCGCCGATTCTGAAGAATGTCTTAAATGCTGTCCAATAGAAATGATTCATCGCCAGTCTCCTGTTTTTTCTTTTTATTGCTTTGTCTTTTCAATCCATCTTCTTGCGTTCACGAAGGCTTCCATCCACGGGGTGATGTCGTCGGTGCGACGCGCTTCCGGATACCATGCGCACTGCCATGGGAAGATGGCACGCTCCAGGTGGGGCATCATAGCCAGATGGCGCCCGTCTTCAGAGCAGATGCCCGCCACGTTGTAGTCGCTGCCGTTCGGGTTAGCGGGATATTCGGCATAGTTGTATTTCGCAACGATATGGTAATGGTTCTCATCCTTCGGCAGCGAGAACTTTCCTTCGCCGTGCGCCACCCAGATGCCCAGTTTGTTGCCACTCAGCGATCCGAGCATGACGCTGTTGTTCTGCGGGATGTTGAGTGTGACGAATGCGCTTTCGAATTTCCGGGAATCATTGTGCATCATGCGTGCCTTTTCCCCGTCTATTACTTCCTTTTTGTTCAGAAGCCCGAGTTCAACCATCAGCTGACATCCGTTGCAAATGCCCAGCGAGAGGGTGTCGGGACGCGCATAGAATCGTTCGAGCGCCTCTTTGGCTTTCGGGTTGTAGAGGAATGCTCCTGCCCATCCTTTGGCACTGCCCAGCACGTCGCTGTTGGAAAAGCCGCCGCAGAAGACAATCATGTTGACCGTTTCCAGTGTCTCGCGTCCTGCAATCAGGTCGGTCATCATCACGTCCTTCACATCGAAACCTGCCAGATAGAGTGAGTAAGCCATTTCGCGCTCGCCGTTGGTTCCTTTCTCGCGGATGATGGCTGCGCATGGACGGTTGCCCGTTTTGTTTGCGTCTTTCTTCCAGCGGTCGGCATCCAGTCCGTATTGTGCCAAAGTTCCTTTGAAATCTTTGTTGAATTTTGCTTCGAGCGGTTGTTGCTTATAGTTCTTGAATCGCTCATCGGCACAGCCGTTGAAGCTCTGTTTGCGGTCAAGCAGGTAGGACGTCTTGTACCAGATATCGCGCAGTTTGTCGATGTCGAACACATGTTCGGCATTGTCGTTCTTGATAATCAGGGTGCGCTCTTTCGGTGTCGGGTATCCGATTTTTGCAAACGCAATGCCCGCCTCTTCGAAATACGTTTTGAGTTCCTCTTTGTGTGCGTCTGCCACCTGGATAATCACGCCGGGATTTTCTGCAAACAGCATCTTGACCATGTCGGTGCTGTTCAGGTTGTGTAGGTTGATGTGCATACCGCCCTCTTTGTTGGCGAAGCACATTTCCAGCAAGGTCGTGACGAGACCGCCGGCGCTGATGTCGTGTCCAGCCATGACCCATCCCTTGTTGATAAGTTCTTGTATGGCATTGAAGCAGTCAGTGAAATAGGTTGGTTCTTTCACCGTCGGCACATCGTCGCCAATCCGTCCGAGTGACTGTGCGAAAGCACTTCCGCCGAGTCGTTGCTCGTCGAAGGAGAAGTCCACGTGGTAGAACGAAGAATTCTTGTCGTTGACTGCCACGGGCGATACGACTTTCCTCACGTCAGCCACTTCGCCGCCGGCACTGACGATGACCGTTCCCGGAGAGATAATCTTCTCACCATTGGGATATTGTTGACTCAGCGAGAGGGAGTCTTTTCCCGTCGGCACATTCACACCGATGGCGCAGCAGAAGTCCGACAGCGCTTTGACGGCGTTATACAAGCGGGCATCTTCACCTGCCTGTGAGCGGCAGGGCCACATCCAGTTGGCGCTGAGCGAGACACTGTTCAATCCATCTTCTAATGGTGCCCACACCAAGTTGGTCAGTGCCTCAGCGACGGCAAGCACACTACCTGCCTCTGGCGATGCCAGACCAGCCTGCGGAGCATGACCCAAGGCGGTGGCAATGCCTTTTCGTCCGCGGTAATCAAGGGCTACCACGCCGCAGTCGCTCAGGGGGAGTTGTATCTCGCCTTGGCATTGCTGGCGCGCAATCTTTCCGCTTACGGAGCGGTCAACCTTGTTGGTCAGCCAGTCTTTGCAAGCGACGGCTTCCAGCTGGAGCACACGGGTCAGATATTCATCCAGACGTGCTTGGTCATAGGTTGCGTCCTCGTAATGATGCTCCACGTTGGTGTCGCGCATGATGGTTTTCGGCGAGTGTCCGAACATCTGTGCCACGTCGAGGTCAAAGGGTTTCACACCGTCGCCTTGAACGAACGAGAAGTGGGCATCGCCCGTTGTTTCGCCGACGACATACATCGGTGCACGCTCGCGTTCCGCAATTTTCCGTACGTCTTCGATATGTTTCTCGTCGATGAGCAGTCCCATGCGTTCCTGACTCTCGTTGGCGATGATTTCCTTCGCACTGAGTGTCTTGTCGCCGATGGGGAGTTTGGTCATGTCGATAGTGCCGCCGCATTCCTCTACCAGCTCCGACAGGCAGTTGAGGTGTCCTGCCGAGCCGTGGTCGTGGATGCTGACCACGGGGTTGTTGTCGCCCTCACATAGTGCGCGAATCAGGTTGTAGGCACGCTTTTGCATTTCGGGGTTCGCCCGCTGTATGGCATTCAGCTCGATGCCGTTCGAATAGCGTCCCGTATCTACTGAAGAGACACTTCCGCCGCCCAGACCGATGCGATAGTTGTCACCGCCTACGACCACCACCTTGTTGCCAGCCTGAGGTTCTTTCTTCAGGCAGTCGCGCTTCGTTCCGTAGCCTACGCCTCCCGCGAGCATGATGACCTTGTCGTAGGCATATTTCGTGCCTTCGTTCTCTCCTTCGTAAGTAAGTACCGACCCACAGATGAGCGGTTGTCCGAACTTGTTGCCGAAGTCGCTCGCACCGTTCGATGCCTTGATGAGAATTTGTTCGGGCGACTGGTAGAGCCATTCGCGAACGGGCAGGATTTGTTCCCACTCCCTGTCTTCCGTCAGTCGCGGGTAGGCAGTCATATAGACAGCCGTTCCGGCGATGGGCCACGAGCCCGTTCCTCCTCCCATGCGGTCGCGAATTTCTCCTCCGGTGCCTGTCGAGGCGCCGTTGAACGGCTCCACGGTGGTCGGGAAATTGTGTGTTTCGGCTTTCAGCGAGATGACGCTCTCCACCTCCTTGACGGCGAAGAAGTCGCTGGTCGTCTGGTCGGTCGGAGCAAACTGCTCCACGACTGGTCCTTGTGCGAAAGCCACGTTGTCTTTATATGCAGACAATATCTTGTTCGGGTGCTCCTTCGTCGTTTTCTTAATCATGGCGAAGAGCGACGATTCCATTTCTTTTCCGTCGATGATGAATGTGCCTCCGAATATCTTGTGGCGGCAGTGCTCGGAGTTGATTTGTGCAAAGCCGAACACTTCCGAGTCGGTCAGTTGTCTGCCCAACTGCTGTTCTATCGTGTGGAGATATTCGATTTCTTCCGGTGAGAGGGCAAGTCCCTCCGCTTCGTTGTATGCCTCGAGGTTGTCGATGTATCGGATTGGTTCCGGTTGGTGGTCGATGGTGAATACTTGCTGTCCGATACCTTCATACATGCGTTGCAGCATCTCGTCGTGGGCGGCATCTTCGTTGTCCACGGGGAAATACTCCTCAATGCGTGAGATTCCTTTGAGGTTCATGTTCTGTGTGATTTCCACTGCGTTGGTGCTCCACGGCGTAATCATTTCGCGTCGTGGACCGACAAACCAGCCGTCCAGTTGCTCTTCTTTTATAGGTGTAGCACCGCCATAAAGCCAGCATAGCTTACTGATTTCGTCCTGGTTGAGTCGGTGGTCTGCCTCGGTGGCAATCACACTGTTGCTTGGTGTTCGGAAGAAGAAAATCATCTTTTTGTTCTCGTTTTTTTAAGTTAATAGCTCAAAGCGTATGCCCATCAAATGCTGTTATATTTGACAGCCTCTGCAAAGATACTGCAAAAGTACATATTTTTTTTGAAGTTATAACCCAGTCCGCTCAAGAAATTTCATCTTTCTTCATGGGGAAGTTTCCATCGAGGTTGCCAAGCGTGGTTTTTACACATGGCGAAAGTGGCACTTTGAAAAAGCAAATTCAGTGAATTTACTCATCAAATTCAGTGAATTTGGTCACCAATTTCACTGAATTTGTTTTTTGAAGGTGGAAATTTGAGCGGCGGAAATGGATTGAACGGGATGCCGTAAGTGGCGGTCGGGCGGTGCGGGAATTGGCGGCTGACGATGCGGTTTCTCCGTTTTTTGCTCGTTAATAATCGAAAAACACAGCATCGGAGAGGTTAAAAATAAATAAACATGCGAAACTTTTCGATGTTTTATGCGTCTATTCTGTATATTTGCACCGATTTTCTAACCAAAACGAATATGATTAT
>Ga0256405_10001825_pt1 | contig 54575 bp, 41 predicted proteins | sample RumenRJG_02DNA_FD_189096 | JGI IMG/M metagenome (GOLD analysis project Ga0256405, IMG submission 189096) | Bovine rumen microbial communities from Lethbridge, Alberta, Canada - RJG_02 | ecosystem: Host-associated > Mammals > Digestive system > Stomach > Rumen | place: Canada: Alberta... | reverse complement strand
AACGGTGGCCTTATCCTGTGCCGGTAAGCCACACACCCGCTGGAGCCTCCTAACCCGGAAATGTTACTGGTTGATAACCTTCTAATAATCAGCGAGATATGGATAATCCTCGGCGCTTTTGGAGCCGAGGATTATTAGGATTGTGCTGATTATCAAAGCGTTACGGACCAGGGCAACTTCGTGCCCAGGATAGGGTTAAAGCACAGGAAGAGGTCTCAGAGGAAGTTCTGAGGGGGGTGGGTGTGCTTTAAGCAGAGAGAAAGGGGGCATCAAAGGCTCAAAGTGTGGAGGTTAGAAGGTAGAAAGACCCTTGCCCTCCCCCAAAAAGGCCGAAAACAAGGAGGGGCGTGGCGGATTCCGCCACAAGAGGTTCGGCCCAATAGCGTACCTTTGTGCTAAACACGGAAACCTATGAAAAAGATTCTGCTCTCTTTATTGGCTCTGCTAACCACAGTAAGCCTTTTAGCCCAGGCCGGGCTCACCCAGGGAGAGGCGTATGTGAATCCCACGCCCACCCCGCAGCAGGCCAAAAAGTACTGCCCGCACTGCGGCATCACCAAGGGCAATATCACCTATCCCTGGCAGCACGAGTCCTGGTGCCCGTACTACAGGAGCCAAAGCTCCGGCAGCAGTTCCTCCTCGTCGTCGTCCGTTTCCTCTTCGCTAACCGGTGCGGCCATTGGGGCTGGCGCCGTTGTTTTGGGCAGCGCCCTGGCGAATCTCATTACATCGGCCCTGGACCACAGCCACGGAGACAACAATTATTACCAGAACGACGCCTTCGGCGGCCAAATCTCCTTCAAGACAGATTATTACAGCGACGACGACCACACCTGCGTGGTGCTGACGGACCCCAAGACGGGCAAGAAGGGCATCTGGCACAATGCCTATGTCTTCAACCATAAGAATGACCCGCAGCCCACTTCCGGCTTCTGGATCCTCCAACCCGTATTCGACCAGATCTATATGGGCCTTCAGATGGGCAAGGCCTACGCTATTACCCTCCAAAAGGTGACCAAGAAAGGCAAGGTGCAGCCCGAATGGGTGGTCTATGAGTTCGGCTTGGGCAACATGTGCTACAGGGGCCACGCCACGGTGATTTCTCCCTTCACGGCATCCGATGTGGAATTCTCCTTCAAGTCCGGCAAAATCATGCTGCAGAAGGACAACGTCTGGAGCCTGTACAAGGTGGACCGGGCGGACCCGAAGGAAATCAAAAAGCGCCCTATCATGCTAAAGCCGCTGACAACCGCGCAGTATGACAGCATCCAGTTCTATAACAACCAGAACATTGTATGGCAGGCGGGCCACGCCGGCATTATCGACGACAACGGCAAGGAGCTCATTCCCGTGAAATACAAGGATGTGGGCACCATCATCGGCAAGAACAAATGGGCCTGGGCTGTGGCCGATGACGGCAACGCCGGCCTGGTGAACACCAAGGGACAAGTGATTCTGCCCTTTGATAACGCCAGTATCCACGTGGACGAATACGGCGTATCGGCCCGTCGGAACGGAGAGGACAAGTACTATGTGCTCCTGGACGACGGCACCAAAACCCCGGCCATCTATGACGATGTCACCTTCACCAAAGACGGTTATGTGTACTGTGTGGACGGCCTGTACGGCTTTGCCACGCCCAAGGGAAAGAAGGTGCTGGACCCGCAGTTCGAGAGCATCCTGCTGGTGAATTACGACCCGGACCTGGGGAACACCAATAACCCGTACGTGGGCAAAAAAGTCCTGTATGTGAAGAAAAACGGCCTCTGGGGCGTGGCGCACCTGGGGAACGGTAGTTACATCATAGAACCGCTCATCCTGGACAAAGACAAGGTGATGACCTACCTTGGGAAGTCGCTGCAATGGACAGACTATTATATGGCAGAAAGGAACTGGCGGGATCATTACCAGCACAACAAGGATGAATTCGAGACGGAGGCACAGTTCCAGGCCCGGAAGGCGGATCCCGCTGCCAATGAGGCCTACGTGAACAAGAAGATGGCCGATTTCCCCGCCACCTTCCTCAAGGGCCAAATCAAACTGACGGTGAACAACAACGGCGCCATTGACATCACCTGGCACAACTATGACGCCGAAAAGGGCGCGTTCCCGTTCTCCAGCAACCTGTCGGCCATTCCCATCTATTATCTGCCCGTGCCCATTGCGGACGGCCCGGCCTTCCGCCAGGCGCTCTCCGACATCCGTACCAAGGATATGATCCAGTCGGCCAGCTTTATGGTTTATCAGCACTTTGCGCAGATTGCCGAGATGGATATTACCCTGCCTTCCGGCGAGGTCTATCATTATGTAAACCCGGGCTTGGCAGGCTATACCGGCCCCATTGTTAAATACTCAGATTTGTATTGATTATGAAACGTTTAGCTATTCTGGCGCTGGCGGCGCTCCTACTTGTTCCCGTTTCCGTGAACGCCCAGCGGAAAAACGAAAACCTGGGGAAAAAGTATGGCCCCTATGAAGTGAAAATCGGCAAGGGGAAATACATGAAAGATGCGCCCGTTACGGCCATCTGGAACAACGAGACCAAGGTGTGGGTTACCTCTCCCATCATCGACAAAAAGAACGGCGCTATGTTCTTCCTGCCCACTACCGATGTGGAGTTCATCGAGGGAGAGGATTATCCTGCCGAAGCTCAGGGGCTGGTGAACATTGACTGGGCCTTCTGCTGGGCAAAGGGCCTGGAGAATCCCAAGCAAAAGTGGTTATGCAACGGAGAGTGCGGCGTGTACAGGATTGTAGATGACAAACTGGTCCCTATCATCGAGTCCGGAAACTCACTGGAACGGGCCTATGCCTGGGAGGCCCGGTACGGCTATTTCAAATTTGTCCCTGGTCATGCCCTCATCATCGGCGTTTTCCGTGAAAAGGACAAAAAAGCCTACTCCATTTTTAACCTGGACGGTGAGCGTCTGTACAATGATCTGAAAGATTGGAAGTTCAAGGAAGAACCCAGCCTGTACATCCAGCTGGAAGACGGCTCCTGGCACCACCTGGACCCCGAAACGGGAGACATGGTGGACTAATTTAACATGGAAGACCTATGAAAAAGTTATCTCTTATTCTTGCCATGCTGGTGTTTGGTGCGGCATGGGCCGGTGCCCAGGAGGCGCCCAAGGCGGTGGACCTGGGGCTTAGCGTACAGTGGGCCGATGTAGATATAGCCCCGGAAGTGGACATCCCTGAAGGATGGAGAATGCCCACGCTGGCGGAAATCAAGGAGCTCCGTGAAAACTGCACGCAGTCTGCCCAGGACAAAGACGGGGAAGAGTGGATGGTCTTTACCGGGAAAAACGGCAACAGCGTGTGCTTCCTTTATCCCATTGGCAGCCGCTCGGCAAGGGAATTCGGCATAGCGGGTTCGGATGGCTGCTATCTCAAAGTGATTATCCTGAACCCCCTGTTAAAGGCCCCCAATCGGGATGGTTATTACACCTGGGAGGAACTGGGCGAGACCAGCCTGGGCCAAAGAAGGTACCCTGTACGTTTAGTCAAAGAATAGCCCTATGAAACGCTTGCTTTATCTGCTTTCCCTTGCCTTGCTGCTCCTTGCCGGCTGCAAGGAAAAAGGCAGTTTCTCCAATGTGGAAATTGGCGAATCCTGGCTTTGCCGCTTGGTCTTTGAGGACGAGAGCTTCAAGGACTATACCGTGACGGCAGACGTCCTGTATGCCGGAGAGGATACATCGTCCCGCTATAAGATGGTCTTCTACATGCCGGAAGGCTGGGACAACAGCTACCCGATTTTCCTGGACCGGTATGTTCCCTGTGATGGGCCCGCCTGGCAGGCCTATCAAGGAATGCCCGTGGCCGAGGCCGCTTTGAAAGAAGGCAATATGATCGTGGTCCTGTTGGCCTACAGCGAATGGACTGCCATTCCCGACATTCTCCTGGCCGAAGCGTTCCTTAAACAGCACGACGCCGACCTGCCGGGAGACAGCAGGAACATTCTCACCGCTGCTGATTTTGATTTCGAGACAGCCGCTTATTACGATTTCGAATGAGACGCTATTTATTCCTTCTGACGCTCCTGCTGGGCTGGAGCGCCGCCGCACAGACGCCCGAAGAACTCTACGAAATCTACTCCACCCCGGAAACGCGGGCCATCATGGAGCGCTTTGAGGAGGCGGAGCGGAGATCCCAGGAGGCGGAGGCCGCCGCCCATGCCCAAAAGATGCTGATCCTGGGCGTGGCGATATTGATCGGCCTTATCCCCGTAGTTGAAAACGGCCGGAGGATTCTGAAGGAAAAAACCTGGAAGGACAACCCCGGCGGCACCGTGCGGGCGCTTGGGGTAGCCCTGGCCGGGGGCGTGGTCCTCTTCGGCCTCAATTATGGCGTCCTGTACCTGAAGCTCAAGTACGGGGACGGCTTTAACACCACCCTGGCCTTCCTGATAGTGGCTGGGCTTGTTGCGGGCAGCATCTACCTGCTCAACAAAAAAGGGGACGGAAGTTAGGCTTCACCGACGCGGGCATACCGTGTGGTGGAGGATTTGGTCCGGGGTTGGGCGATACTTGATATTCCGCCAAATATTTCATATCTTTGGTAATCTGCTTTGTATGAAGCAGATGAGTTGTAACTTACCTTAGGTATACGTAAACTCATAGGCATTCTTATCGGACTTTTTGCCGTTGCAGGAGCAGGTGGAGGCCGCCCTGCCCGCTTTCAGGGACCAGAGTATCCATGCCGTGCTGCCGGATTTGTGCCGAAGCCTGTTCCAGAAGGAGTCCTTCCGCCACCTCCACCCGGAGGAGCAGGTGGAACTGGCCCGTCAAATCCGTTTTCGCTTCAGTGCAGACGCCAACCAGATAGCCCGCGTATGTGGCATCTCCTACGCGGAGGCCGCCCGGCTGCTGGACAGCCTGTAGCACCTATCCTCTCAGATAGGCTGTTTCCCCCTGACTGCTTTCCCTTTCAAGTGCGGGTAACTGGTAAAAAATTAACCGGCTAACCGCAAAAAGGGCCGATTTTGCGGTTAACTGGCGAAAAATAAACCAGTTAACCGCACCGCGGAGCGGGCGGTGGGCGTCTGGGAGGTCTGCCTGGTGATTCCTGTTTCAGCGTTCTTCCGGCACCGATTGATACGCCCGCACCGGACTTCCATCGTCCGGAGTATTTTGTCCCGCTTGTCTTTGCCGCAATTTAGGGGGCGGGAACCTGCAAGGAAAGGCCTTGTTTTTATGCGGATTTTTTGCGACCTTTGGAAAATTGCTCATAATTGCTTGTAATCATGACATCGACGTTTGAAATCACCCCCGATCGCGAATTCCTGCAGCATTTTCTGACGCGCTGGCGCACCAAGAGCCTTTTACCGGAGATGGTGGATAAACTGAAGAAGAACAGCAAGACCGACCCTTATGCCGCTTATGGTTATGGCAGGTGGCTGTCGCTGGTGAATCCTGGTGGAAACTGCCTTGAAGAGGCGGAGGAACTGCTCACCTGGGCCGGAAGCAACGGTGTCCAGGATGCCAATGCTGCGCTGTCCGAGCTGTTTTTTGACGGACGTATAAAGGAGGACAAGGCCATTCCCGAGATGCATGCCTACCTCATGGAATCGTCTTACAAACAAGGCAGCGAACTGGCTCAGTATTTGGCGCTGGAGAGTACGTTATACGGAGACTACGGCTACAAGAAGGACGCATGGACCGTTGCGGATATCCTGCAAAAACACCTGGAGAAAAACCCCGGAAGTGACCCCATTTACTATGACCTGCTGGGCCGGGCGCTGGAGGATACGGACCCGGAAGCCGCGGAAAAAGCTTTCCGTACCAGTTTGGCGCGCGGCAATACAGAAAGCTATTACTCGCTGGCGAGTCTATACGAGAGGACCGGAGATGAGGCAAAAGCCTGGGAAATCGCAGAGGAAGGCGCCCGGAACGGTGCCGTCAATTGCCACCGCTTCAAGGCGGGCATGAACAAGGAAGACTTTGAAAAGCTGCCGGTCCCGGAGCAGGAGTCCCTTCACCGGGAAATTGCCCGGGGACTGGACTATGCCATTGCACACCATGACAGCTATGCTTGCTATCTGAAAGGGGTACTGCTGTACCTTGGCTATCTGGGGTTCCCGCAAGATGACGATGCGGCTTCCGAACCGGTGGAACGGGGCTGCGAGATGGGTGTGGGAGCCTGTTGGCTGCTCAAGGCCGCAATCCTGGAAAACAAGGAGATGAAAGGCGTGGAGGATGCTTCCCTTCGGGCCCTGAGGATGGGCAGCAGGGAGGATGCCCCTTTGGAGCAGGTGGCCCGCGGGTACGTGTCGGGAGTGCTTTCCAGGCATGCCGACGAAATAGAAAAACTTTGGCTCAGGGAGTACGTGCAGGCAAATCCCGAAGAAGAGGATGGAAAGGACGCCCTGGGCGTAGTTGCCGTGTATCCGCAGGGCTTCTATTATGCCATGGATGTGGATGATCCCGGCGAACTGGATTTGGAGTGGGTCGCGGAGAAGGTAGATGCCTGCGGCTTTGACGTGGTGCACTTCTCTCCGGTTCTCACCCGCATGACCAAGGCCCTGGGACTGGAGGAAACAGGCTGTCACGTGGCCATGCTGGTAGAAAAGGACGGCTACATGAAAGACCTTCCGGACAACATGGCGGGAACCCTCATTTACGGGCAGGGTCAGGAAATCCGGGGCACGGTTGTCTTTGTGCTGGAAGATGACAAAAAATACACGCTCATGCCCATGCAGGGCCTCCAGCGGATGTATATGTTCATCCAGCTCCTGAACGCCGCTTCCGGCGGGCTGGTGAGGATGCCGTCGTCAGAAGAGCTTGCGTCCATTGGCGCAGAGGACAGGGTTAACACTGACTCCTCCGTGAGCACGGAGCCCAAGGAACTTACGGTTTCCGTAGATCAGGTGCTGGAGGGCATCGCCGCGTGCAACTTATGTATCGACACCTTGCACGTTGTCCTGCCGGCAGACGAGGAGTACTGGTTCCTGTCCACCGAAGACCTTTTTTTCAAGCTGGACATCAAGGATGCCATCGAGGAGAACATCGAGCAGCACGGCGGCTACATGATAGATGCGTGGCAGTATGTGGACGCCCGCCAGGTTCCCATGGACATCCGCTCCCGCGTACGCTTTAAACAGGCATAGAAGAATTAAAGTATATGAAAAAACGCAAGCTTCTCAGTATTCTGGTGTTGCTGTTCACCATTGCGGTTCCGGCCATGGCCGTATTTACAGGCATGGATTTGGACGCAACCTTGTCCAACCTGCGCAGGGAACTGTACCATGATTATCGGCAAATGGGCAAGACGCAGGAGCGCCTGGACCGTCAGAATGCCGTCCAGCACCAGCGGATGGTGAATATCGTCAAAAAGTGCAACGACTTGTCCCTGATGCTGTATTCCCAGAAACAGGAATACACCTTTGACATCAGTTATGCCTTGGAGGCGGTGAGCAAGGAATTCAATGACTTCAACAAAAACCGCACCCCGTACGACCGTATTGTGGCCAGCCTGGACGTGGAGATAGACCGATATGCGCGCCTGATCGAGTCCCTGCGCCGCCTGCCTCCGGAGCTACGGGAAGTGGAGGTGGTGCCGGACAGCCTGGCTTACCATAACGACACCCTGGACGCCCATCTGATGCAAAACGAAAGCCTTCTGCAGCAGGCGTTGCAGGAGCAGGTGGAGGCCGTCCTGGCCCTGAACGAAGCGGCCGCCCGGGAGGAGGCGCAGCCAGTCCGGCTTGAAGAAACACCCCGGCATGAGGAAGCGGATCAGAATGCGGAACCGGCCGTGGCGGAAGAGGAGGAAAAGAAAAGCGTTTCGGCCTTCATTCTCAGTGAAGCCGGTCAGGCGGACCGCGACACCTGTATTCTGTATGCCTCCGAACTGCTGAAAATGTATGCCCAGACGCGCGAACAGGTGATGGCGGACAGCACCCATTACAGGGAGGCCCGCCTGCGCATGGAGGAATCCTACGCGTATGTCAGGGATTACTATGGCATCCTTGAGAACAAGGTATTTGTGGAAGGACAGACCCCCTGGACCACCATCCTGGCCCATCCCGGCGAGTATTGGAGAGAGGCCCGGCGGGCCATCTCCGAGAAATTCAGCATCTCCTTCATCCGGCAGGCCCTCCGTGACGACCAGGTGGACCTTGAATCGGAAGAAGTCCAGAATGACAATCAGCTGGCCAATTCTTCCAAGATTTTGTGGCTGGGTGTCTATATCCTGGCCTTCCTGGTGCTGTGGGGCCTCTCCGCCCTCTTGCTGTGGCCGCTCTACCGCTTTGTCAAACCCATCGGGAGGCGGGTGGCCAAGGAACAGAAGCGGTATTTGGCCCTGTTGTTGGCGTGTATGCTGTTTGTGGCCCTCAGTTATGAAAGTTCGAACGATGACATGATTCGCAAGACCGTCGTCATCTTGCACACGTTCATGTGGCTGCTCGTGGCCATTACCACGGCCCTGCTCATCCGCCTGGAACCCGCCAAACTCAAAAACGGTCTCCGCATTTATCTGCCCACTGTTTTCACGGCCCTGTTCGTGATTACCTGCCGGATGCTGTTTGTCCCCAACGCCTTCCTGAACTTCTTCTTCCCTCCGCTGCTCCTGATGATGGTTCTGTGGCAGCTGGCGGCCAATCTGCGCCGGGGCGGGAAGTCGGACCAGACGGACATGGTGATAGGCTGGGTTTCCCTGGGTATTACCGCCGTGGCCATGCTCTGCAGCTGGGCCGGCTATGTTTTCGTGGCCCTGATTATTCTGGTTTGGTGGTACTTCCAGCTGGCGCTCATCCTGGCCATCGCCTCCGTGTGGCACCTGACACAATGGTACAGGGAAACGCGCATGGATAAAAAGATGACGGCCTATAAGGAAAAGATTACCTATGTGAGCGGAACGGCCAAGGAACAGCTGCAATTCACGGCCACCTGGTTCTATGACCTGGTCCGGGAGGTGATTATCCCTTTGCTGGTGCTGGTCTCCATTCCCATGTGCATTTACTGGGCGCTGGACATCTTTGAATTCAACGACCTGTATCGTACCATCTTCGAGAAACCGTTCTTCCGCCAGGGAGAGATGAGCGTATCCCTGTACAGCGTGCTGTTTTTGTCAGGCATGTTCGCCGTGTTCCGCTACGCGAACAAGGCTATCCATACGCTCTGGCAAATGTTTGAATACCGCCGCTTCCTCCGCAAGTACAAGCGGACCAGCGTACGGAGCAATGAAATCAACCTTTCGCTGGGAAACAGCCTCATCAGCGTGTTCGTATGGTTTGTGTACACGGACCTGTTCATCATTACGCTCAATATTCCCACCGGTTCGCTGGGGCTTATCGCCGGCGGTCTGTCGGCCGGTATCGGTCTGGCCCTCAAGGATATCCTCAACAACTTCATTTACGGTATCCAGCTCATGGGCGGCCGTCTGCGGGTTGGAGACTGGATTGAGTGCGGCGACGTACGCGGCAAGGTGACGGACATCAATTACCAGACCACACTGGTAGAGACCATTAACGGCACCCAGGTGGCCTTCCTGAACTCTTCGCTGTTCGGCCAGAATTTCACCAACCTTACCCGCAACAATGCCTATGAGTTCACCAAGGTGACGGTGGGCGTGGCCTATGGCACCGACTTCCAGCGGGTGAGGGAATTGCTGGAGAAAGGCCTGGAAAGCCTGAAAACCAAAGACGCCTACGGGCGTGACGTGGTGGACCCTACCTACGGCATCTACATCCGTTTTGGCGACTTTGGGGACAGTGCCGTGGAGGTGGCCGTGAAGCAATATGTGCTGGTGCCGGAACGCATTGCCTATGTGGACCGCTGTAAAGAACTGGTTTACAAGACCCTGAATGAGGGCGGCATCACCATCCCGTTCCCGCAGTGCGACGTTCATATGATTAAAGATGAATAAAGTTCGTCAGTAATGGAAATACGTTTTAAAGACAAAGGAACCATCTTCAACATTGCCGTCACCATCTTTGCCGCCGTTGTTTCCGTGGGCATGATGCTGTACGGCGTATGGCATTTCGGCCTGCAGCAGACCTGGCCGGAACTGGTGCTCAACGTGTTCTACATTGCCTGCCTGGTGATGATGTGGATGTATTTTTTCAACTGCCGTATCACCACGGACCAGTTCAACTACTGGTGCTCCGTCTGTGTGGGCGTAACGGTCCTGCTGCGGGACATCCTGTTTGCGCCGCCGCTGCCCTACTACGCCCTCCGCATATCGTGTCTGACGCTCTCGGCGGCGATGCTTGTCCTGCTCACCTATTTTTACGCCCGTAAGGACTGGCAAACCTACTCCAAGGCCAACCTGTGGCTCATTTGCATTATCGACATTGTTATTGCCACGCTTTATAACATTGACATTTTCCTGGAGCCCGCCGACGAAACCAGCACATACATGATGGTGGAAATCTGGATTCGTCCCACCATTACTTACGGCCTGGTGGCCTGCTTTATCTCCGGGAAGGACCAAAAGTAAACAGCCATGAAACAAACCCTTATCTTAGGCAACATCATTACAGTGGATGAAAAGAGGCCCTTTGCCAAGGCCGCGGTAGTGAAGAACGGCGTTTTTGCCTATATCGGCAGCGCGGAAGAGGCGAAGAAAATTGCCGGCCCCGACGCCAAGGTGCTGGACTACGGAAACAACTTCATTTATCCCGGCTTCCTGGAGTCCCACTGCCACCCGTATTTTGCCGGTGACCGCCTTGTCGGGCAGGCCCGCCTGGGCGAAGTGGGCCTGGCCGACTATGCCAAATACCGCGAGATTATCAAGGACTTCATTGCCCGGAATCCGGAGCGCTCCTTTTATGTGGCTGCGGGGTGGAATGAAACGGAAGAATACGTGAGCAAAGCGTTTCTGGACGAGATTTGCCCCGACAAGATTCTCATCATGCAAACCAGCGGCGGACACTCCATGCTGCTCAATTCAAAGGCGCTGGAGTGGGCCGGAATCGACGCGGACTATGCCCGGAAAGTGGGCTATGCCCAGGTGCATGTGGACGGCGACGGCAATCCGGACGGCTATATTTGCGAAACGCCGGTGGTGCAGGTGCTGCATAATCTTCCCAAGACCATGGAGGATGCGAAAAAATACCTGCTCGCCTGGCAGGATTTTGCCTTGAGCAACGGCTTTACCGGCGTGGGCGACGCCGGTCTGGAACTTTTCTACCCGGAATGCGCCCAGGCGTACCATGAACTGGAGAAAGAGGGCAAGCTGAAACTGCGCACGTATGCATACGCCTTGTCTCCCGACAATGTGGAAGACCCCAGGGCGGAAGTGGCCCGTGCCGCTGAGCTGCGGGCCCAATATGACAGCGATTATCTGCACATTGTGGGCATCAAGTGCTTCCTGGACGGTGTTACGGAAGCGCATACCGGCTGGCAGAACCAGGATTATGCCGACCAGCCCGGCTATCATGGCGTGGAGCGTTTCAACAACCATGACAGGATGGTGCAGCTCATCGTGGAGGCGGACAAGGAAGGCTTGGCCGTCCATTGTCACTCCGAAGGCGGCGGCGCCACACACTTTATGCTGGGCTGCATAGAGGACGCGCTAAAGATAACCGGAAACAAAAAGCAGTACAACGTGCTGGCCCATCTGCATTTTGTGACGGAAGAGGATATCCGCCGTATGGCCCAAACCGGATCCGTGCCGGCGGTGGCACCGCTATGGGTGACCAAGGTTCCGGCCGCTTTTGCCCTGGAGTCGTCTTATGTCGGCGAAGCATTGGCGGACAAGGCCTATCCCATCAAGTCGTTCTTTGACGCGGGCGCCAATGTGGTGTTCCATTCGGACTATCCGGTTTCCCCCATGATGAACGTCAAATTGAGTTTCTACATGGCCCAGGCGCGCAATATGCCCAAGGATATGTACCCGGGGCTGGAAACCTTCCCGCTGAATCCTACCGAAGCCATCACCCGCGAGCAGGCGCTGCAGGCCATGACCATCAACATTGCCCGGGCCTGGCATCAGGAGCATCGCGTGGGTTCCATTGAGGTAGGCAAACTGGCCAACATGGCCGTGTACGACTGCGACTTCCTGCACGACAGCCTGGACAAGGTGGCCGCTGCCAATATTCTGGCTACTGTTGTGGATGGCGAGGAAGTGTATAAATCACACTCGAAATAGCGTATAACGGCAAAGGCCGTGTACGATTTGGGTGTCCCCACACCCAAGGTGGTGGAAATTGAAAGCAAAGTATCCTTTGCCCGCCTTGCCGGAGAGAATCCGGATTCCATCGATTCCTTAGCCGCAGGAAGGCTTCAGCTTCAACCTGCCCAAGGAAGTGTATTTCTGCGGCAAGAAGTTGAAATAACAAGGCGCTCATCCTTGTTTTGGCCCGTTTTTGAGGACGAGAAGGTCATTTTGGCCCTCTCGTCCTTATTTAAGGCCGTTTTTAAGGACGAGAAGGTTGTTACTAATAAGGTGGAGGAGTGTCCCCTGGAAATGAATGGCAAGTGCCTGATTCGGTAAAAGCGGAGATTGTCAATCTTGGAAAATATGCCTTGACTCCCTCGGAATACCGGGAAAACCTGAGGAAATAGGCATCGGCCCAAATATCCAATATAACCTATCCCAAGAATTCAAAGGTGGGTTGCTGCGCAAGCATCTGTCTTTCTTGATTATACCGCTCCCTGGCCATGTCAAATTTTTGGTCCAGGCGGCGGAAGCCTTTGGCAATCCAGAATTCGAAGAGGCGATTCTGGAGCTGATAACTGGCTTTCCCTATCTTCTCAATGGCATTCACGCTATCGGCCGAAAGGTATGCAATGGCATTCTGCACAGAGGAGGCATTGTCCATCTTGTATTTACGGATAAAGGCGGTCGATGTAACAGACGTGGCAATCCCTTCCAAGGCCACGGCATATAGCATATTGCGGTTTTTGATTTTTTCAATTTTATCCATTCGTTCCCTGAAATCATTCTCCCACATGGCTATGAGCCTTGTTACAGCGTCCTTAACATTGTCTGGGACGGCTGTTTTCCCTGGATCAAGTTGTTGGAAAACCTCTTTCATGACTTCCTGCATGTCGTAGGTCCGCCCCGAAAAAAGGGCATATACCAGGGCTACGGCTTCATCGCTGATATCTTTCCGGTACTGTTGGAAGAGTCGTCTGGCAAATGTGGTATAAACCTCTTCTGAGATGATGTCCAGATTCATGGACGATGCGCTGCGGTAAAAGGGCTCTTTGGGATGCTCAAACATGTTGTGCAGCATATGTCGGGAACTTCCGGAAAAAATGAAGCGTGTATTGGTCATACGCTGGATATGGGAGCGAAGCTCTGCCGTGATATCGTCCGGATACTCTTTTACTTTTTGAAACTCGTCGAAGACAACGAGGTTTGGTTTTTTTGTCTGCTCCAGGAAGCGGAACATTTCCGACAGGGTAAAATTCACACCATTTGAAGGCGTGAGCCCAAGCCGAAAGGCGCTAACTTCTCCTCCGGGTGATAGGTTGGCCTGAAGGTAAAGGCGCTGTAAAAATCCCTCCACTTGTTTTTTGCCCCGTACGGAGCGGGCAAAGCCGGCTTCGAGAAAGGCGTTCATGAACTCCTTTACCAGGTCATCCATGTTCTTTGTTCCGTAGATGTCAACATAGAGGGTATTGTAGGTGTCCTTTACCTCTTTCTGTTGAAAAACATGCATGATAAGGCTGGATTTTCCGACTCTTCTGGGCGCTTTTATGACCAGATTGTTGCCATTTTTAAGCTGATTAATGATGTCTTTTGTTTCCATTTCACGGTCACAAAAATACCGGTCAGGGATATTGATTCCTGTGAAGAATGGGTTATTCGGCGCTTTTTCTCTAGACATGAGTAGATTATTTTTGACAAAGATAGTGAATTTTATTAAAATTCCAATTATTAAAAAACTAATAATCTAAAATTTAATAAAACACTACTTCTGCTTCAAGCTCTCCAAGGGCGACCTCAAATCCCTGCGAACCGGCCTCAAACTTTCCCCAAAAGCTCCACTCAGGGCTGTAAAAACACTGCCGCGTACTACTTACGGCTTGGGTTTGAGACGCTGGCGCTTGATGGAGGTCAGTTTCCGGTAGTCCGTGGGCGTCATGCCCACGCTGCGCCGGAAGGCGGTGAAGAAGTAGTCGTAATTGTCATACCCCATTTCGTACGCAATCTGCTTGACAGGTTGCGTACTGTTTGTCAGGGCTTCCCTGACCTTGTTCATCCGGTATTCCTGGATAAATTTTGCCGGGGAAAAACCCGTATATTCCTTAAAGATTTTCCGGAAATTGGAATACCCCACGCAAAGGCGTGCGGCCACTTCTTCCGGGCCGATGGTGCGGTATTCCTGGGCAATGAGAATCTTGGCGCGGTTGATTAGGCCGTCCACGTCGGAGAAGATTTCCTGCCGGTCATAGTAGTAGGCAAGCCCCAGCAGATGGACGACCAGGCTGCCCAGCAGGGGCTGGAAGCCTGATTTCTGTTCCGTCGCCACCTGAATGGCCTGCTCGTACAGGTCGATGATGTCGCTGCGGAGTCCGGCGTGCAGGACAGGTTTGTCCTTGGTGAAGAAACCGTTTTGGATACGGGAGTCGATGACGGGACCGTCAAAGCCTATCCAGTACTCTTTCCAACCGGTCTCCGGGTCCGGCCGGTAGGAATGCCATTCGCCCGGGTGTAGCAGGAACAGGTTGCCCGCATGGACAGGAAGCCAGCGGCCGGTGGAGGCGGAACGGAAGCGCCCGCTTCCTTGGGAGATGTACAGCAACTGGTATTCATTGAGTATCCGCCCCCTTTCTTCGGAGAAAAGATATCGGGAGGGATGATTGGGCGGCGGGTAGGGCTCTCCGGCTCCGATATGCTGGCACCCTACCGAATGAACGGCGATTCCCCATTGCAGGTCCAGCGGATTCACGGCCAGGTATTTCAGGTGGATGTCCTTCATGACGGCTATATTTATGCAAAGATGCGGAATAAATATCAAAAAACGAAGTTTTTAGGCGTTTTTCATAGTGCCTTCCCCTATGAAAAGCGTTATATTTGCCGCAACTACATTTTTTAGCACATGACCGTTACGCATCGTTTCCTGGCTTTTGACTGCGGCGCAACAAGCGGCCGCGCAGTTCTCGCCACCTTTGAAGGCGCTTCCTTCCAGATGGAGGAGGTCTATCGTTTCCCCTCGGAGATGGTGGAACGGGAAGGCTGCCTGTACTGGGATGTCCGGGCCATACATCGGCATTTTGTGGCCTGTCTGGATGCGCTGGAAGCCAAGGGCATCCGGCTGAGTTCCATTGGCATAGACACCTGGGGCGTGGACTTTGGCTGCATCGGGGCCGATGGCTCCCTGCTGGGCCTTCCGCGCTGTTACCGGGACCCTTATACCGTGGGCGTCCCGGAGCAGGTTTTTGCGCGGATCCCGCGGGAGCAACTCTATGCCCGCACTGGCATCCAGATCATGAATTTTAATACCGTATTCCAGCTGTATGCGCAAACCCGGGCCGGCGACCCGGCCCTGGCGGCGGCAGACAGCATCCTGTTCATGCCGGATTTGCTGTCGTATCTTCTGACAGGAAACAAAGTTTGTGAGTACACGGACGCCTCTACTTCCGGCATGATGGACCAGGCTTCCCGGCAGTTCAACAAGCCGCTGATAGAGGAGCTGGGCATCCGGACCGACTACCTGCTTCCCATCGTCCAGCCTGGCACCAAGGTAGGGGAGTACAGGGGCGTTCCGGTCATTGCCGTTGCCGGTCATGACACAGCGTCGGCCATCGCTGCCGTGCCTGCGGCCGATGAACGTTTTGCCTATTTGAGCAGCGGCACCTGGAGCCTGATGGGCATCGAGGTGCCGGAGCCTATCATTAATGAGGAATCGGCCCGGCTGAACTTCACCAATGAAGGGGGCATTGAAGGGACCACGCGCTTTTTGAAGAATATCACGGGCATGTGGCTCCTGGAGCAGTGCCGCAAGGTCTGGAAGGCAGAAGGAAAAGATTACTCTTACCCCGAACTCGTTGCCATGGCGCAGGCGGAAGCCGCTTTTCCGGGCCGCATCAACCCCGACGCCCCGCGCTTTGCCAACCCCGACAACATGGTGGAGGAGATCCTTCGCTCCGCTCAGGATGACGAAGGTGTCATTCTGAACGAAGGTGTCATTCAGAACAAAGGTGTCATTCTGAACGAAGTGAAGAATCTTAGTGACGCCCAAATCGTCTCCTGCATCTACCATTCCCTTGCCGACCGTTACAAGGAGGTGTTGGACATGCTCCGGCGTTTTGCTCCCTTCAGGATAGAAAAGCTTCACATCATCGGCGGCGGCAGTGCCAATGAGCTCCTGAACCAGTGGACGGCCGATGCCATCGGCATCCCCGTTGTGGCAGGCCCCACCGAAGCTACGGCCATCGGCAATATCATGATGCAGGCCAAGGCTGCAGGCATTGTCAAAGACCGCTGGGAGATGCGCCGCATGATTGCCGACGCCTTTAAAATGAAGACTTATACCCCTACTGTCATTTCGAGCGAAGTCGAGAAATCTTAAATAACATAAAAATGAAAGAATCCCAAATCCTTCAATCCTACGCGATAGCCAAGGAGCGCTATGCCGCCCTTGGCGTGGACACCGACAAAGCTGTTGCAGAGCTTGAGAAGCAGCAGATATCCCTTCACTGCTGGCAGACCGACGACGTGGTGGGTTTCGAGCGCAACGAGGCTCTTTCCGGCGGCATCCAGACCACCGGCAACTATCCGGGCCGCGCCCGGAACATTGACGAGGTACGCCAGGACCTGGAGTTTGTGAAAACCCTGCTGGCCGGCAATCACCGCGTGAACCTGCATGAGATTTACGGCGACTTCGGCGGCAAGTTCGTGGACCGTGATGAGGTTGGCGTAGAGCACTTCCAGAGCTGGATTCAGTGGGCCAAAGAGAACAACTTCAAGCTGGATTTCAACTCCACGTCCTTCTCCCATCCCAAGAGCGGGGACCTGAGCCTGAGTAGTCCCGACAAAGCCATCCGCGAATTCTGGATCGAGCACACCAAGCGCTGCCGCCGCATTGCGGACGCCATGGGCAAGGCCCAGGGGGACCCCTGCATCATGAACATCTGGGTGCACGACGGCTCCAAGGACCTTACCGTGAACCGCAAATACTACCGCGAGCTACTTGCATCGGCCCTGGATGAAATCCTTGCCGAGGACCTTCCCGGCATGAAAAGCTGCGTGGAAGCCAAACTCTTCGGCATCGGCCTGGAGAGCTATACCGTGGGCTCCATGGACTTCTACGAGGGCTACTGCGCCACCCGCAAGGTGATGTACACCCTGGACACGGGCCATTATGAGCAGACGGAAAATGTGGCCGATAAGGTGGCCTCCCTGCTGCTGTACGTCCCGGAGCTCATGCTCCATGTGAGCCGCCCCGTCCGCTGGGACTCCGACCACGTGACCATCATGAACGACCAGACGCAGGACCTTTTCAAGGAGCTGGTAAGGGCCGATGGACTCCACCGCGCCCACGTGGGCCTGGATTACTTCGACGCCAGCATCAACCGCATCGGCGCCTATATCATCGGCACCCGCGCTACGCAGAAATGCATCCTGAGCGCCCTTCTGGAGCCCCTTGCCAAGCTTCGCGAATATGAGGCCGCAGGCCAGGGCTTCCAGCGCCTCGCCCTCCTGGAAGAGGCTAAGACCCTACCCTTTGGCGCCGTCTTCGACTACTTCAATTACAAGAACGGCGTTCCGGTGGGCGAGGACTATATTGCCTGCATTGAACAATATGAAGAAGAAGTAACATCCAAGAGATGAAGTTAGTAGTTGGTTTAGTTATTATCGCCTTAGGCGCGTTCTGTCAGTCCAGTAGCTACGTTCCCATCAACAAAATCAAGTCTTGGAGCTGGGAGAGCTACTGGGTTGTGCAGGGCGTTTTTGCCTGGCTGCTGTTTCCGCTTTGCGGAACTTTGCTGTCTTTGAGCGGTACCGGCGGCAGTTTTTCGGACTTGCTGGCCCTGATGCAGGCCAATCCCAAGTCCACGTGGCTTACCATCCTGTTTGGCGTGCTCTGGGGCATCGGCGGCCTCACCTTCGGCCTCAGCATGCGTTATCTGGGCGTAGCCCTTGGACAGAGCATCGCGCTGGGCACCTGTTCGGCATTGGGCGCCATCCTGGGCCCGGTTTTCACCGGCCATGCGGCGGACCTTACCACCTCGGTTATTATCGGCGTTGTTGTAACGCTTGTCGGCATTGCCATCATCGGTGTTGCCGGGGCCATGAAGAGCGCGGCACTGCCGGAGGAGGAAAAGAAGAAGGCCGTGAAGGATTTCAACTTTGGAAAAGGCCTCTTTGTGGCGGTATTGGCAGGCTTTATGAGTGCCTGCTTTAACATAGGCCTCAGTTTTGGGCAGAACCTGTTCCTGGAGGGCACCAAGCCCATCTTCCAGACACTTCCTGCCACCATGCTGGTAACCTTCGGCGGCTTCCTCACCAATGCCTGCTACTGCTTCTGTCAGAACGGAAAAAATAAAACCTGGGGCGACTACTCGCAGAAGGCCCTCTGGGGCAACAACCTGGTGTTCTGCTGCCTGGCGGGCCTGCTGTGGTACAGCCAGTTTTTCGGCCTGTCCCTGGGCAAGGGCTTCCTCACGGATTACCCCGTCCTCATCACCTTCAGCTGGTGCATCCTCATGAGCTTGAACGTGGTGTTCAGCAATGTCTGGGGCATCATCCTCAAGGAATGGAAAGGCGTTTCCCGCAAAACCGTCGCAGTCCTGGTTGCAGGAATCATTGTTTTGATAATCAGTACTTTTTTACCTCAATTATTGTAGTAATGGAATGCAGGTGTAGGTTCTCAAACCCATGGCCGCCCGTGGCCATGTGAACGGGAGGGGCCCGCGCCGCAGGCGTGGGAGGGACGAGGAGCGAAGCGACGAAGGGTTTGAGAGCCTATACCTGCATGGAATGACTAATTATGAGTATATTGGATAACAGACCGGCTCTGAAGGCCGAGATTGACAAGGTGGCGGAAGTGGCCGGATACCTTTGGACAAAGGGATGGGCGGAGCGAAACGGCGGTAATATCACCATCAACATCACAGAATGGGTGGACAATGCAATGCGTGCCATGCCGGCCATCAGTGAGCCGAAGGCCATCGGAACAACCCTTCCTCATCTTGAAGGCCGCTGGTTCTACTGCAAAGGCACGCAGAAACGCATGCGGGACCTGGCACGGGATCCCATGGGGAGCGGCTCCATCATCCGCATCCTCCCGGACTGCGCGCACTATGAGATTGTGGCCGATGCTCCGGTAGCGCCAACCTCCGAACTGCCTTCCCACCTGAGTGTTCACAACTACCTGCTGGCCAAGGGCTCCCCGTACCGTGCCAGCCTGCATACCCATCCCATCGAGCTGGTGGCCCTAACCCACAGCAGGAAGTGGATGGAGAAAGATGCCGCCACCAGGATGCTCTGGTCCATGATTCCGGAAACCAAAGCCTTCTGCCCCAGAGGCTTAGGCATGGTTCCCTACATGCTTCCCTCCAGCGTAGAACTGGCCGATGCCACTATCAGGGCAATTGACGAGGACTACGACGTTGTGATGTGGGAAAAGCACGGCGTCTTCGCCGTGGACACAGACATCATGAGCGCCTTCGACCAGGTGGATGTCCTGAACAAAGCCGCCCAGATTTACATATCGGCCCGTAACATGGGCTTTGAACCGGAGGGCATGTCCGATGCCCAGATGACAGAACTGTCAACGGTCTTTGGCCTGCCCAAGTAGTGCAATGAGACTTTGAACGAGCCGCTTACTGTACGCGCTTGACACCACGGGGAAGTTTGGTCACAAGTTTAACTTTGCCATTGCCAAGTTTCCGGACCGATACTTCAATGTTCCCTTTTGGCGTAGGAAACGTTCCTTCCGCCCAGTCAAGATGTCCGAGATGTGGCTCGATACGAACTTTCTTGAAACCGGGCTCAAGCGGTTCAATGCCGAGAACGTGCCTGCTCATCCAGGGAGCCGGTCCGGAGGCCCATCCGTGGCAGAAACTGTGGCGCAGGCCCTCGTAGCAGTAAGCCCCGCTGTCCTTATGGATGTCATAGACCCCTTCCGGAACCAGTTCGTCGATGCGCCCGGCTTTGGCAAGGTCGGAGTAATTGAGATCTTCCCAGAAGGACGTGGCTCCCAGGTCGAGCATTCCTCCCCAGTAATTGGAGATAATCTGAAGGGCGTCGTCGTATTTGCCGGCTGAAGCCAGTGCTTCCAGCATATAGTATCCTGTGAAAGTAGCGAATTCATTGGCCCCTCGTGTGGAAATGGCCTGAGCGCCGTCCGCTGCCGGCAGGATTCCCGCCAGGCTCATGAATGCAGCGGCCTGTTTGGTGGCTGGCGTTGATGGTACGTACGAAGTCAGGTCATTGGCGCATGAGCTGCAATCATCGTATAAATCCTTGTCCTTCAATGCGGTGGCAACATCCATACCAGCCTTCATCGTCATAACCAGCATGGCCTGCAGGCATTGGTGGATGGACTGCGGGTTCTCCGATGTGGGCCAGTCGATGAAGCGCCCCTCTTTGAAAGCCTCACGGCAGCCGTCCTTGCAGGAGGCAATCTTCCGGAGCAATCGTGCGATGTACTCGTGCTGCTCCTGAAGGTATTCCAGATTCCCAGTATAGAGATACAGGTCGCGCTGGATGATGCACCACCACATAGAGTAGGAACAGATGCCGTTCATCCACTCGTCCGGAGCTGTGCCGTCGCGCGCGAAATCCAGACTCCTGCGCACGACATCCTGACTGCCGAAGACGGTGTTTATGGTCATCACCTCAGGGTGCATGTCCCCAATCCAGACAAGTCGGTCGCGTTTGATGCCGTCCCATACATAATCCTGCATATTGAGGTGCACGGTATATGCCGCAGTCTGCCAAATTTTGTTCAGCCGCTCATCGCTGCACCGGAACGACCCGAGTCGGGGTATATCCCGGACAATGCTTTTTGCCTGTACGGCAACGATGGGCAGGGGAGATCCGCCGTCCTCAAGGACGTCTATCCGCACGAACCTGAATCCTGTGTTCCCTGTTTCAAATGAGCCGAGCCATGGAAGCGTGGTTTCAAAATCGCGCAGGGAATGCTCGTTCGTCGCCGTTGACGTGGCGACGTCGCTCATGGCTTCGGAAACGGATTCGCCAAACCGTAAGCGTATCCGGGGGGACGTTTTGCTGTCTCGGATGGCGGTGGTTATGCGGAGCCCTCCGTGGAGTTCGCGCCCGAAATCCAAAAGCATGGCATCTCCCGAATGAAGGGAACATACATCCGGCTCCTTGACTGCAACTTGACCGCTGAATTCCTCCAGCAGCTTTTGTCCGCATGAGGGCGAGCCGGCTGTCCACATTATTCTTGTTGCAGAGAGATACTCCGTCTTGAAAGGAGCCTCTTCGGTAACACTGAACGCACTGCGGCCGCAGCCGCAAAGGAGTACGATGGAAAGGCTGAAAGCCAGGTGTCTTATATTCATGTTAATAATTGTCCAGGTTCATCTGGGTGAGGATGTCCATATGCACGAAGTTATTCCTGTTTGCCGGTTTTTTGTTGCGTATGATGCTGTCGGCAAAAGCTGTCAGGGCGTTGTAGGCCTGCATGGGAATGTGTCGTGTGACCAGGCAGTCAATCAGCCCTTCTTTCAGGCAGGCAAGATTTTTCCCAAGGTCGTCGAACCCGACCACTATACGTTTGGGGTCAGGGTGTTTCCGGAGGTATTTTCCCAATAGGAAGACACGGGAATTGGTCATCGCGATGTGATGCACCGATGGGTGTTTGCTGAAAAAGTCTTCGAGCGAGTTCAGCGTTGCTGCCTCATCTTCAGGATTGATGAAAACCGTGTGTATCTTGCAGGACGGGAGGTGGTCTTCTATATAATCGGTAAAGCCGTGTCGGCGGGGACGGTTAGGGTCGGCCTTGTGGCTGGGGTCGCGCAGGAGACGTACCAGGGCGATTTCTTCAATCTCCATGCGGTTGGTAAGAAGGTAGGCACCGAATGCGCCGCTCTTGTATGGGTCGATGCCATAATATAGGGTGTAATTGAGCTCGTCAATCTTGTTGTCAACGAAGGCATAGGGGATGCCGGCTTGTTCGAGCGCGGCGGTGAACGTTGCCACTTCTTCCCGGAAAACGGTGTTCATTATGACGCCCGACGGCTTAGATGCAAGAATGGCCTCACTTTCCTTGATAAAGGACTGAATGTTGTTCTGGTCGTAATACCGGATGGTGAGATTAATGTTATAGGAAGAATAGTCTTTTGCTGCGGCAAGAAATCCCTTGTTCATTTCTTCCCAGTAATCGCCCTTTTTGAATTCTGGAATCAGGCAGGCGAAGGCATACTCTTTTTTTGAGGCTAGTTGGGAAGCGTTCGTGTTTGCCGAGTAGTTGAGCTCCTCTATTGCCCTGTGTACTTTGTCCTTGGTTTGTTGAGACACGCGCCCTCTTCCGTAAATCACTCGGTCCACGGTCCCTCGGGAGACGCCCGCCCTGTTGGCTACATCGAATATAGTTGCCGTTTTGTTGTTGATTTCATGCATATTATGGGATGTCTATATAAAGCCGAGTGCAAAAATATAAAAAAATGTTTGCAAATAAAATAAATATCTCTAAATTTGCGGTGTGAGTGCACGTGCACTCATTCAAAAAAACGAAATATGAAAAGAAAGATTACTATCATCGGAGCCGGAATGATGGGCTCCGCCCTTGCTTTCCCGGCGGCCGAAAACGGCAATGATGTTCATATTGTAGGAACCTGTCTGGACGATGAAATCATCGACGGATATATCAGGACGCACAAACATGAGAAATTCTGTCGTCCTTTTCCGGACAATGTGCACTACCACTATTTCAAGGACTGGCAAAAGGTAGTGGAAGGTTCAGACTTTGTCATCGGCGGCGTGTCGTCCTTTGGCGTGGACTGGTTCCTGGAGGAAATCCTCACCAAGCTGGATCCCAAGATGCCGGTTCTAAGCGTTACCAAAGGCCTTCGTGCCACAGCGGATGGAACGCTTTTGTCTTATCCCGGATACTGGGAGAGTGAACTGGCAAAGCGGGGGATTCACCGTACTATTTGCGCTATCGGCGGTCCCTGCACAAGCTATGAGCTGGTCTTCATGGATCCCTCCGAAGTGGGATTCTGCGGTAAGGATAATGCTGCCCTCCGCATGATGAAGGAGGCCATGCAGCGCCCTTATTACCATATTTCCCTTACAAATGATGTAATTGGCCTGGAGAGCGCGGTGGCCCTCAAGAATGCATATGCCATGGCTGTCACGCTGGCAGTCGGCCTCAATACCCGTTGGCATGGAGAAGATGAACCGCAGCATTATAATTCGCAAGCGGGCACGTTCACGCAAGCCGTCAGGGAGACCCATGCGCTCATGCAACTTCAGGGAGGCACCTTCGAAAGTGAGTGCATCGGCCTGGGAGACCTTTATGTGACCATTTTCAGCGGACGTACCCGCAAGTGTGGCGTTCTCATGGGCCGTGGCCTCAATTACGATGAAGTAACGGAGGCGCTTGCCGGCATTACCCTGGAAAGCCTTGTCATCACCCGTGTGATGGGACAGGCCATCCGCCGGAAGGCCGAGCTTGGCCTGGTGGATCTGAAAGACTTCCCGCTGCTGATGCATATCGTGGACATCCTTGACAAGGGCAAGGCCGATGCCGACCTGCCTTGGGAAGCCTTTACCTTCGAACACCTTAAATAATATAAGACATGCAGACGAAGCACTCTTTCAAATATTGGCAATGGCGGGTCATCATCTGTTCGATGGTCGGCTATGCCGTATTCTATTTTGTACGGAAGAACTTCGCCTTTGCCATGCCGTCGCTCGGAGAGGAATATGGGATAACCAACACCAGTTTTGGTATCATCCTCAGCCTCGTGGGCATCATTTATGGCCTTTCTAAATTCGTGAACGGCATTATTGCAGACAGGACTGTCGCCCGTTGGCATCTTGCCATCGGGCTTGCTGCCTGCTCTGTTTTCAACTTGGTCTTTGGCTGGTCCGACAAATTGTCAACACTCATCACCGGACAGACTGGCGGGGCCGAATTCGTGAGCACCATGGTCATCATTATGGCCACGTTGCTTGTGCTCAATAATGTTTTCCAAGGATGCGGTTTTCCTCCCTGCAATCATCTGCTTGCCTGGTGGGTGCCCCCTAAGGAACTGGCTACCAAGACCGCCATCTGGAATACATCGCATTCGATAGGCGCCGCTATTGCGGCTATTTTCTGCGGTTATATCATTGCCCGTACTGGAAACTGGCGTTACTGCTTCTTTGCTCCTGCCGCTATCGGGTTCGTGGGCGTATTGTTCATCGTTCTTACTTTGCGCGATACTCCTTCTTCCGTGGGACTTCCGGATTTGCCGGACACAAAAACTGAAATAGATGATGACGATTCTTCCGAGGCGTTCAGGGCGTTCGTGAAGAAGAAGGTGTTCCTCAATCCCGTAATCTGGCTGCTGGCCATTACTGATCTCTTCGTTTATATAGTTCGGTTCGCCGTTCTGGATTGGGGCCCCACTTTCCTTCAGCAAAGAGATGTGCCTCTTTCTCCGGAACTTGCCGGATGGACCATTGGGATTTTCGAGATTGCAGGCTTGTTGGGAATGCTTGCTGCCGGATGGATTTCGGATCATTTTTTCCATTCCAAGACGCATCGGGTATGCGCCGTGGAGATGCTGCTCACCGGTGTGTGCCTGCTGGTGTTACATTTGGTGAGGAATACGGCGTCCCCTGTTTTGATTCTCATCCTTCTTGCGCTGGCCGGATTCTTCCTTTACGGCCCCCAGGCGTTGCTTGGTGTAACGGCATCGAAGCAGGCAACGAAAAAAGCGGCTTCCTCGGCACTGGGAATCATTGGAATAATGAGTTATATTTCCGTGATTTTCACCGGTGCAGGACTCGGCTGGTATTCGGACCGTTTCGGCTGGGACAGTCTTTATCTGCTGATGGCTGGCGTTTCTGCCATCGGATTCATATTCATAGCCTCCCTTTGGAATATTAAGGATGACGGATATTTAAGAGATGAAACAAAATGACAAACCCTATGAAAAATCATTATGAAAGCCCCAGCGCAGTAGTACTGGAATTTGAAATAGGAACCAGGATTCTTGAAACCTCCGGGGAAGATATGACCTACAAGTATCTGGACGGCGCAGCAATACTTGATGAGGATGATGAGGATTGACAGATTCATATCATTGTCAATCATTGCAAATGTACTGATGGCCGCCTGCACGGATGCTAAGGTTGGCCAAAGTGCTTTTGTGCCCCCCCCCATACGACACTTTTATTGCCGCTTCAACTGAAGAGACATCGCCCAAGGCGGTTCTCAACGGTGTATCATTCCAATGGAATGACGGAACAGACGAACAAATTGATGTCTGGACCTCCGAAGGTTTCAGGACCTTTTACAAGACAGAAACGACAAGCGGCAGCAGACAAGCTGTTTTCGCCGGACTCCTTTCCGGGGCGGACAAGACGCTTTCCGGACATCAGTACACCGGCCCTTTTACCATGATACGGATTTTCTCTGAACCGGAGACTCTTGCCACCTTTGACATTACATCCACAGGGGTCGCTGAGGTTGAGGGTGTAAGCGTATGGAAAGGGAATTTATGCGTAGGAGTACTCTCCAAAGGGTTTAACGGAGAGGCAAATCCCAGAGCCAACGTTCTTGTGTCCCCGATAGGAAAATCCGGGGAAAAGATGGCGCTGACAGACCTGGGAGACTGCGGAAATATAACAATAACACATTATATGAAAAAAAACTATTTGCCACCCGAACTGACCGTCTGCGAAATGGAGTTTCGCAGCGGTCTTATGGCTGTATCGGCGCCTAACGTCGATGCCATTGAACCAGAGGGAATGGAATTCGTGGATATTGGAATATCTTTTCCGCTGGATGTCTAATCACATTGAATTGAACGTATGAAAAAGATACTTATACTCCTCGCCGGCCTAGCCATGGCATTGGCGGCCTGCACAAAAAAAGAAATGAAGGACGATTCGGCACAGACCGAACGCGTGTCCTGGCCTTCCGTCATCACCGTAGCTACTGAACCGGTGGTGGATTCTGAAACCAAGTCTGTCATTGCCGACGGCGGGGAATTCTCCTGGTATGCTGGAACAGGCGAAACGGCAGAGAAACTGGGCATTTACACAAATGCCGGATTCAAGGTTTATACCTGCACCGACGCAAATACGGGGACTTTCGGCGGAGAGCTTGGAGGAGCTACTCCTTCGACCGTTGCGGTTTATCCTGCCGGTATCTATGCCCTTTCTGACAAGAAACTTACGGTGTCGATGCCTGAATCCTACAAGTATGTCGCCTACTTGGCCAAGACTCCTATGATTGCGCAGATCAGCGGCAGCATCATCGACAACCTGGCTTTCAAGCACATCGCCGCCCTGCTCAAGGTCAGCGTCAAAAATGTGCCTCCGACCGCGACGCAACTTGTGCTTGAAACCAATGAGAATATCGCCGGAGACTTCGTCATCTCTGACTGCACCGTGGTCGATGCCGTCATCACCAACGACGACGGCTCTGCCAATAGCGTTGCCGTCAACTTCCCCGCCGCCGGAAATTTTACCTACAAGGATTTCTTCATTCCTATTCCTGTCGGGACATACGACCACTTCAACCTCTTCCTGAAGGATGAGAACGGCAACAAACTTGCCGGCCGCCGGTTCGCAGGTAAAGAAATTGAACGCAAAGACCTTGCAAGCGGCAGAGCGATTGAATTGCCCCGACTTGAACTCAGCGATGCCATTGTGCTGAACGACACCCAGATTGGTTTCCGTTGGAGCGAAAATGCATTCGATGTAACGGATGAGGCCGTGGCTGCCGACAAGGCTCCCGCCTATACTTTCGGAATCTATAGCGATGCCGACTGCAAATCAAAGCTCTGGGATTGGGAAACTGCAGCGAATGCCGCAGTCTTCACCAGCACTCCCGGCCACGTCTTCTCTGGACTTACCCCTTCAACGACCTACTATGTGAGGGTCAAGGATGCTACCAACGGTATTGTTGCAGTTAAGGCATTTACAACGGAAGCTGAGAAAGCGAGTTTTGTGAAACCTACAACTGCTGCAGCGGGAGAAGAAATTGTGTTTGAATCGTTCAACGACATATTGTGGGGTGGTGGAGACGTAATTCAAGAATTGTCTGGTGTCAATATCAGGAATTGGACAGATGCTCTTGGAACGCCTGAAACATCTTCCAATGGAGTTGTATGTGATGATAATGACGACCGCAATATGCTCACCAATGCGCATGAAAGTACGACATCCATTGGATATAACTGGTTTAACAGCAAACCTGTATTTGGTTGGAGCGCCTATGTCCTTTCGCAGAGCAATGCGCGTGTAAACAATTTCCCCACTACGCTTGCCGGCGTCATCAAATTCGGTGGAAACGAAAGGAAAGGCTATATCATTACTCCTGAGTTAAGCTCTCTTTCCGACAGGTCTAAAGTAAATGTAAGCTTCAAGGCGGGTGCGCTTGTCGAGGGGCAAAAGGCTTATGTGGCAATATTTCCCAAAAATGCTGCATCTGTGAGCAGTAATGGAGTTTATCTGACAGTCGCTCCTGAACGCGAAATTGAGGTTGCAACAATAACCAAAGACGGAGCATGGCACGAGTACAGTGTTGCCGTTGAACTTTCACCCGGACAAAGGATTGGTATCGGGACCAAGATCTCTGATGCCGGAACTGCCGGTGACAGGTATTTTATGACAGAAGCATCAATAAGCCTTGACAGCTATGTGCCTCTTGGACAGAAACTTGTATTTGCGAATGATACTCAGATTGGTGTAAGGTGGTCGGTGACTGATTTTGCAAATCCTGCTACTGATGTGACCAAAAACTATACTTTTGGTATTTACACTGACGAAACGTGTACATCTGCTGTATATACTCCTTGGACTGCTAAGCTATCGTCAATCAATTCTCAATCTCCGGGATATGTGTTCTCCGGCTTATCGGCAGCAACAACATATTTTGTTAAAATTGTGAACAATACAGATTCAATAGAGTCAATAGCTGAGTATACCACGACTGCCGCAGATCCTAACTTCGTACTTGAGACTGAAGCGACAGAAGGAGACAAGATTCTGAATCAAAATTTCAATGAGATGAAGTGGTCAGGAGAGGAATTTGTTCGCGGACTCACTGGTTATAAGTTTACAGATTGGGCAAGTAATAACTATTATGGAGATCCAGATGGGTTACATTATACACTTGTTTCTTCGGGAGCATGGAATGTTTTACTGAATGCTGTAGAAAAAGGAAAAGGCGGCAACAATGGCGGCAAGTGGTTTGATGCTTCAACACTCAAAGATTGGTTATTCTATCCTACCGTTCCTCCTTCAAACTGTGGAAGTTTGAGATTCGGTGCTGCCGGTTATTTGGTATCTCCGAAACTTGAATGCCTTACCGGGTCTGCCACCGTAAAGGTAACCGTGACAGTGGCGGGAAACAGTAATAACGATGACAAACTGGTTGATATTGCTGTATTTGACTCTAATCCGACAGTTGGTACTGGTGCAAAGTACAATACGATTGATAATTCTACTGTTTCTCCTGTGCGTACGCAAAGAATATCTTCCATTAAGTCTTATAAGAAAGGTTGGACTACTTATTCGGTAAATATTGCGATAGGTGCGGGTCAGCGAATCGGTGTCGGTGCCTCAGGCGCAACTGGTTTCTGGCTTGATGATATCAAAGTAGAACTTGTAAGTTACGATTAATCAATAATTATTTTCGGCCGGAGCTCCGGCTCCGGCCGTTTTTTAATAACAAACCGGGAAACGAACTCCTGTACTCACTCTGAATGATTGATCTGCTGTCCACGGTACGCTGACAACAAGCCAAACACTGACAATTATTTTAGAGTTTTTATGAAACATTCACTCAAGGCCGTACTGGTGGGGCTCGCTCTCTGCCTCGGAATGGTCGCTGCAGCGCCTCTGCACGCACAGGGACGTTTCACACTCAGCGGAACCGTTTACGAGAAGGCATCGGGACTCCCTGCTCCCGGAGCAGTAGTTATGGTAAAGGGCACCGCCACAGGTGCCACCGCCGACCTGGACGGCAAATATTCACTCCCCGTAAAGACCGGGGATGTCGTTATATGCCAGTTCTTCGGCTTCGTCTCGCAGGAACTGACTGTGGGTACATCATCCAAGGCCGACTTCTGGCTCGAAGAAGAAGCCATCACCCTCGAACAGAGTGTGGTGGTAGGCTACGGCACACTTAAAAAGACACAACTCGTGGGTGCGGTGGAGAACCTCGACGGCGAGGCTCTGGAAAACCGCGTGAACTCCTCCGTGGCGCGCTCCCTGCAGGGGCAGGTGGCCGGACTGAACATCTACCAGTCCGACAGCAAGCCCAACCATTCGGGAAGCATCTACATCAGAGGCAATTCCACCACTTATCATACACGTTCTTCTGCAGCAAGTGCAGAAGGCACGAACTATTCCATCGGCACGGGCTCGACCGCCCTGGTGCTCATAGACGGCGTGGAGGGCGACATCTCGCAGGTGAATTCCGATGACATCGCCACCGTTGCGGTGCTCAAGGATGCCTCCTCGACCGCTGTCTATGGCGCGCGCGGTGCCTTCGGCGTCATTCTGATAACGACCAAGAACCCGACCAAGGACAAGATAACCGTCAACTACTCCGGCTCCGTTTCGCTCAACGAGAGAACGGTCAAATGGGAAGACGGGGTAGAGAAGGACGCCTATGAATGGATGAGCCAGTTTGTAGAGTTCCAGCTGGGGACAGGCCGCACACCCTCCAGCCCGGGTACTTTTCCGAACAATCTCGCCAACATAATGGATATGGACGAGAGTTACATGGAAGAACTCTACCGCCGCAGCCTCACGGGCTACAAGAATCCTGTAGCCGTGGATGCAAACGGCAATTACACCTACTACGGCAACACCGACTGGCTTGGAATGATTTATACCAAACAGCATTTCACGACCGTTCACAGTATCAGCGTAAATGCCGCAAGCAAGCGGGTGCGGACCAGCATCTCCGGCCGGTTCTTCGGCCAGGGAAGTGTCTATCAGATAGGCGAAGAGAAGTTCAGATCTTTTAATCTGCGGGCTAAGACGGCCATTGACGTGGCCAAGTGGCTGACGGTGGACAACAATACGTCGTTCTTCCGCAGCTACTACAAGCAACCTTTCTCCAGCGAGAGCCAGCCCCTCATTAGCGTGATCTTCAATACCTGGGGCGCGCCCGTATTCGTTCCGTCCAACCCGGACGGAAGCCATACGCGCCAGGCGGAAGGTAATGGATACTGGAGTTTCAAGGACAACCATAACTACCAGGAGAATGAGTACATGACGGTTTCATCCACCACGGGAGCCGACATCTGGTTCATCAAAGATGTGCTCAAGCTCCGCGGCGACTTTACCTTCAAGTTCAAGCGGGACCATCAGGACCGCGTAAAGGTGCCTTCCCAGTACTCCACGGCCATGGGGTCATACACCGACCAGGTGCAGCAGCAGAACTCCTATAAGAGCCGCGCACGGCGCAATACCGACTACTGGTCGGCGAATGTCGTGGCCACCTGGACTCCGAAGCTCGGTGAAAATCACGACCTTAACGTGGTCGCCGGATGGAATGTGGAAAACAGCCATTATAACAACTATATTGTACAGCGCAGGGGTATTCTCGACGCCGACCTCCCCAGTTTTGAATTGATGGACAACGAACAGTTCTATTCATACAACGACGCCGATACCGACTACTCCATCATGGGCGTATTCGGACGTGTGAATTATTCGCTGTTCCGCAAATACATCTTCGAGGTCTCCGCCCGTTACGACGGTTCCTCGAAGTTCCCTTCCAAGCGCCAGTGGGGATTCTTCCCTTCGGCTTCTGTGGGGTGGAGACTCAGCGAGGAGCCTTTTATGAAATGGAGCCGAAAGTGGCTGGACAATTTCAAGTTCCGTGCAAACGTGGGATCGGCCGGAAATGCTAACATTGGCGCCTATCGTTTCCTCGAAACCATTTCCGTCAGCAAGGCAACGGTGCTCATCGACGGCAGTTTGCCTTCCTATACGGTCAATCCTTCGGTGATTCCGGACGATCTGACCTGGGAGACGGTGACAACTTACGACATTGGCATAGATTCTGACTTTCTCCGGAGCCGACTCTCATTCAGCGGTGATTACTATGTGCGGAACAACGACAATATGATTATCACCGGACCGGAACTGCCGGCAATCTATGGGGCCTCTGCACCTGCCGGCAACTTCGGCGCCCTGCAGACAAAGGGCTGGGAGTTGTCGCTGAGCTGGCGTGATGCCTTCATTCTCGGAGGGAAGGAGTTCAGCTACAGCGTAAAAGGCAGCCTGTGGGACAGCCGCACCTGGGTGCGCAGGTACAATAACCTCTCGGGTAATATCTTTACCTTCTACGAAGGCAAGGAGATGGGAGAGATTTGGGGCTTCCGCACCGCCGGCATCTTCGCTTCCAACGAAGAGGCGAACAACTGGGCGATTGATGATTACCATAAGAACGGCGACAACTTCCGCGAGTATGCCGGTGACCTTAAGTTCGTCGATCTCAACGGTGACGGCCGTATCGGAGTCGGGTCCGCCACGCTGAATGATCACGGCGACCTTGACCGTATCGGGAACACAACGCCCAGGTACCAGTACGGCCTCAATCTGGATGCGAACTGGAATGGTATCGGAATCAGCGTGTTCTTCCAGGGGATAGGGCACCGCGACTGGTATCCCGGTTGCGAATCCGGTCTCTTCTGGGGCAAATACAACCGCTGGTACAGCCAGTCGCTCAAGAGCCAGAACGGAGACAATTATGCACACGTGGATTACAGCACCCCCAACTGGGTAGTGACCAATATGGACAAGAACCCTTATTGGACGCGTCGCGTAGGTCTTGCTGCGAACCGTAACCTTGGCCCTCTTACCTGGGAGAACGATCACTATCTGCAGAATGCCGCGTATCTGCGACTGAAGAATGCGACCATCAGTTACACGCTGCCGGAGAAATTGACGGGCCGGTGGAACATCAGCAAGGTGCGTATCTATCTTACGGGGGAGAACCTTTTTGCCTGGTCTCCCATCTACAAGCACACCAGCATGTTCGACCCTGAAGGAATCGAGAGCGGCGACGCCGACTTCGGGGGAGGAGCGAGCGGAAGTACGGGCCTGTATGGTGTGGGCGACGGATTCAGTTATCCTATGCTCCGCTCCTATACTGTGGGTGTCAACATTACTTTCTAAAGGGAGGAATATATTATGAGGCTCAATATTAAGAAGATAAGCGTAATTTTCTGCCTTGCGGCGTCCGTCGTGTCTTGCGATAAGTTTCTCACTAAGACCCCGAACAACAAGTTCTCGGCGGATGATTATTTCAGCAATGAGACGCGGATGCGGATGTTCGCCAACGGACTGATTCAAGGTGCGTTGCCGTCATTCAGCACCATCGCCATTGGGAATGACGCATATACCGATATCTGTGCAACCAAGAGCAGCACCACCTTGTATCTTCCGGGAATCTACAGCGCCGACCGTGCCGGCGGGTGGACGGCCAGCGATTTCAGTTTCCTGCGCAGGGTGAATTATATGATCCAGAACATGCCCTACGGCGAAGACAAGGTCGCCCCCGAAGTCTATAGGCATTATATGGGCGTGGCGCGTTTCTGGCGCGCGTACAGGCACTGGCAGCTGATAAAGGAGTACAGCAATATCCCATGGCTCGACCACGTGGTGGGCAAGGATGAAGATATGCTCTATGCGGCCCGCGATGACCGTGAATATGTGTTTCACCAGGTTCTGGAGGATATAGATTACGCATGTGAGCATTGTCTGACCTCCCCGAGCTACAATGTCGCCAGCCGTACGGTCATAAACGGGTACATTGCCCTGGCGCTAAAGGCCAAGATGTGCCTGTACGAAGGCTCATACCGCAAGTACCACCGTACAAACCCCACTACCGGGAAGGAATGGAACAACAGGTATGAGACCGCCGATGACCTTTATGCAGAGACTATTTCCGCCTGCGAGAAATTGATTGACAGCGGAGTGTTCTCCCTGCATACCGGCAATCCCATGAGCGCATATAGCGACCTCTTCCTGAGCGAAGACATTCCCGCGGATGAGGTAATATGGTCCCGTCAGGCCAATGAAGCGATGAACATCATGCACCAGACAACACTGGAGTACAATTCTCCGACCGCTGCGCAAAAGTATTCGCCCACCAAGGAACTTGTGAACATGTACCTGAAACTGGACGGAACGCCTATTGCGACCGATAAGATTTCTGTTACCGACGAGTTTACGGACCGCGATTATCGTCTTGGGCAGACCGTGATGGGCCCTGGCCACACCTGGCTGCTGAACAATGGTACTGTGGAGCCGAAAGCGCCGAACTGGACTTATGTCCTGACCGGTTACGAGTTCTGCAAATGGAATATTGAGAAACAGTACTGCTACACGGCGAGCCGCTGCAACAATTCTATGCCTATCATACGCTATGCGGAAATCCTTTTGATCTATGCAGAGGCGATGGAGGAGACCGGACAGATGGATGAAAGCATCTGGGAAAGCACGGTGGGCGCGATACGCCGCCGCTCGGGGGTTGTAAGCATCTATCCCGGAAGCGCTGCATATAAGGTTGATCCCATTCTTACTTCTTACTACAACGGTGACGGTATAGGGAAAGACCTGTCCAACACGATGCTGGAAATCCGCCGTGAGCGCGTTACGGAACTGTGCATGGAGTGGAATAACCGTCACGATGACCTGCGCCGCTGGGCGGAAGGCCCGATTATCGCACGCCGCTATCAGGGACGTGGATGGCGCGGAATCTGGGTTACCCAGGCCGAAGCCAACAACGGAATTTCCTTCAATTACGTTGACTATACCATAGGTCAGGCTTCCAATACGGCGCGCAATTATCCTATCGCCAAGACAGGGGCAGACCTCACCTGGAGCCTTTCCGAAGGGAATTACGGGTATCTTATCTACAATTATGCCCTTGAATGGAGCGATAAAATGTACACATATCCCATCTCCACCAAGGCGCTGACGCTCAACCCTGCACTGGGCCAGAACTATGGCTGGTAGAAGAATTCTTTCCGTGGTGCTGCTCGCATGCGTGCTCTTCTGGTTCACGGATGCGGGCGCACAGCGGTATTATGGCTCATACTATGTATATCCTTCTCCGAGAGTGCAACCGCCATGCGCGCCTCGAGGGTATAAGCCTTTTTATATCAGTCATCTGGGCCGCCACGGAGCCCGTTATGCGCTGACACACTATGACGTAGTGATGGCCGGGCTTGATACTGCGCGTGCAAATGGACTGCTCACCCCGCGCGGAGAACGTTTCTATGCCGATTACAAGGTTTTCTACGAGGGTGCTCAGCTTCGTAAAGGCGATCTTACGCGGAAGGGCGCACAGCAGCACAGGGATATCGCAAAGAGGATGTACAGGCGTTTCCCGGATGTGTTCAAAGGTGAAACCCGTGTAAAGGCTGTAAGCACGACCGTTCCGCGAGTGATAATGAGCATGTCGGCATTCCTCGCAGAACTTGAGAAGTGTGACAAAAGCATGTCAATAGATGCGGAAGCATCTCTGCGGCATCAGGTGTACATAGATCCGGCGGAACGGAAGAATCCGGGTGCTTTTCCAAGGAAAGATGTGGCTTCTGCGGTAAGAGCATCAAACGCCTTTTTCCTTTCCAAGATGGATTGGGAGGGATTTGCCGGCAGGTTGTTCATATCCCCGGATGAATTTGCGGAGCACTTTGACAAGCTGTCGTTCGAGATGTGTGTTTACCGTTTTGTGCAGTCCCTGCCTTGTCTGGACAAAACATATGATGGGTTTGACGACTTGTTTACCGAAGCGCAATTGGAGCAGATTTTCGCGGGGGATAACTACCGTTCATATGTGACCGACGGAATGTGTCCGCAGAACAACCATCTTCGCGCGAGCGTCTGTTCCGTGCTGCTGGAAGAGATAATGCTTTCTGCAGATTCCGATATTGCCGCCGGGAGTCCGGCCGTGAGACTTCGTTTCTCGCACGATTCGGCACTTATGCCTTTGATGAGCCTGATGGATGTGAACGGTATGGGTGCCGTCGTAGAGAATCCAGAGCAGGTGGCGGAGCATTGGAGGTTGTACGATATCCCGATGGGCTGTTCTCTCCAGTTCGTGTTCTACAGAAAAAAGGGATGCACCGATTATCTCGTTCTTCCATTGCTGAATGAAGTCCCGGCACGCTTGCCGTTTCCGTCTGTAACAGATGGTTTTTATTCCTGGAACGATTTCAAGAACTATTATGCGAAAACTATTGATGGTGCTCGCTCTGACCTTTGTGGGTGGAGTGTGCCTTTGCCAGACGGCCGACAAGTTCCGTCATTATGATGAACTGCCTTTCTGGGAGCAGCCGGACGAGGACGAATGGTCTTCTGTCCGTGGACTGAACTTTTCCTGGGGCAGTGTGGATGCCCGGTATGCGCGCCATCAGGTGCCGGCCGTCAAGGCCGTGAAATCCCTGTTGCTGGAAGGCTGGAGAGGAGAGAGGGTTTTTGCACAGGCCGTGATCTGGACTAAAACGGCCGCAGAAATCAGTTTCTCTTTGAGCGATTTGTCGGGCCGTGGCGGGAGTATCATTCCTGCATCTTCCTGCGAAGCGGGATTCGTCCGATATACCAAAACCGAAAAACTGCCGGTAATTACTGACGGCTGTTATCATGGATATGCCGCTGAGGCCGCTTGGCAGTACGATTCCACCATGGTGGCGGACTGCATCGACCCCTTCATGGAGAAAGACCATATGCCGTCGATGAGCGCGAGGGCCGACTGGATAACGGTCCCTGTTCCCTCTACGGATTATGTCGGAGATTATCGGGGTCATCTGGATATCTTTTCGGGCGGAAGGAAGGCTGGCAGTCTCACATTGACGGTACGTGCGAACCGGCGGATACTGCCGCCGCCTTCGGATTGGCATTATCATCTCGATCTTTGGCAGAATGTCTTTTCAATTGCCCGGGACTATGGGGTGAAGCCTTTCTCCGAGGAGTTCTATACCATTGTCCGGCCGTATCTGCAGCGCCTTGCTTCGGCCGGGCAGAAGGCGATAACTGCTCCCATACTGCACGCTCCCTGGGGCGAGAATCCGGGGTCGGCAGGCAATTTCCTGAGCCTGATTGCCTGGGTGAAGCGCCTGAACGGAGAGTGGGAGTTCGACTATACGGTATTCGACAGATACATACGCTTTGCGATGGATTGCGGGATTGACGGGCAGATCAGCTGCTATACCCTGGCACCCTGGAGTTACTCTTACCGTTATTTTGATGTCGCTTCCGGCTCTTATAAGAACATGGTCCTCAGTCCGGAGAGCATGGATTGCGAGCGGATTCTAACAACGTTCATAAAAGATTTTGCTGCGCATCTGCGCGAAAAGGGCTGGTTCGAAAAGGCGGCCATAGCCTTTGATGAACGGCCTCTTGCGGATATGCAGCACATAATCAGCATCATTCACTCGGCGGAGCCGGGGTTCAAGATCTCGCAGGCAGGATTCGAATATATGCCGGAGATCGATATGTCCGTGTATGATTATTCGCTGGCTTCCTACAAGGATTTTCCCGAAAACCGCACGGAGGAACGCCGTGCAGAAGGGAAGAAGAGCACGTATTATATCTGCTGCCCTGAAATCCGCCCGAACAGATATGTTTTTTCCGAGCCTTGGGAAAGTGCCTATATTGCCTACAACATGGCGGTGCGGGGTGCTGACGGCTTTCTCTGCTGGGCCGTGTTCCATTGGATGGGAAATCCTCTGCTGGATGCCCGCTGGAGCAATTACTGGTCCGGGGAACTCTTTATGATTTATCCTGGAAACCGCAGTTCTTTGCGCTTCGAACGCTTGATTGACGGAATTCAGGATTACGAGAAAATGCGCCTTTTCCGGGAGACGGCTGATGCTGCCCGGACAGAATGCCTTGACGCTGCGCTGGCTCCTTTCCGTGAGACGCTCAAGGTGAAGGACCGTTATAATATAGAGAACCGTTCGTATGTCCCGGAAGCGATTGCGAAGGTAAAGAAAATACTGCTTGAAAAATGAAACGTTGCTTATACTGTCTGTTGTTGCTTGCCTGTGTATTACCGCTGGAAGGGCAGAACCGTACCCAGAACGGGGTGCTGACATCGCAGAAGAAGTACCCACTCCTCAATTACTTCGAACTGGCATATCCCGTGGCCGCAGTACCTTCGGAATGGGCTGCGGTAAAGGGTGTTCAAGTTTCGTGGGGGAATATCGACACTTCTTATGCGAAGACCTCCGTCCCTCTTTTCAGGTCGGTAAGGAGTTGTAAGTTGTCTGCCTGGAGAGGGGAGACGATAATGGCCGAGGCTCTTGTCTGGAGTGCAAAAAAGGCAGAAGATATCACTTATAGTCTCGACCTTCCATTCTCTGCTGAAACAGGATTCGTAAGATATAATCCGGACCCGGATGTTATAGATACATTTCCTCAGTCACTTGATTTGCTGCCGATGACCTGCCAACCCTTATGGCTGGCCATCTCGGTTCCACGGGAGGCCACTCCCGGAACATACAAGGGAAAAATTACGGTGCGAAGCGGCGCGACGGTGGTCGGCGTACTTGCGTTGACTGTGCAGGTCGATGCCAGAATGCTTCCGGACCCTTCGCAGTGGAGAAATGTCCCGGATATAATTCCTAATCCGTGGTCTGTTGCCCGCTACTATCACCTTGCAGAGTGGAAGACTGAATATACTGAAGCCTGGAGTCCTGAGCATTTTAAGAATATGCGCCCTTTGATGGTACGGTTGTCTTCCGCAGGTGTCAGGAAGATATTTGTTCCGGAATCGGACCTTGGCCTGAAAACCACGGATGCATACCGTTCAATGGTCGTCCGGCTTGACAGGATGGACGGCACTTCGGTGGAGTACGGCGATGTCCGGGATGCCTGGATTGCTTTTATGCGCTCCTGCGGTTTTGACGGCCCCATCGTTACACTGACCGATGTGAAAGACATGCTCCAATACTGTTCCTGGCCGGCGGAAGTCCTTCTGGACGGGCGCCCTTCACCCGCTCATCCCGACGACGCCTTTCTGGTGTACCCTGGCAACCGCCCTTCCGTACGCTGGATGCTGCTGCTGCGCGAACTTCAAAATAAGCAAAAAATATTTGGTAACTAGATAACGAATCGTTATATTTGCATTGTCAGCGTATCCTGCGCGTTAAAGCAGGGGACAGAATCAATCTCAAGTGAGCGGGCTTCCTTCCCAAAGAAGACCTGCTTATGCATTCTTTATTCAAGTTTTCTTTAGTCTTGATGGCGGTAACTGCCATCCTGGTGTCGTGTACGCGCGAAAGCGCGTATGGCGGTGCCGGTAAAAACGAGGACCTGCCGGGAGTCGTGGGAATGTGCTACGACGACGGTAGTTCTACATCGACGGCTCTTGCGGTGTATTGGGATCCGCGCCCTGCCATGCGCAAAGGGGCGGCTTCTTTTACGGTACAGCTCGTCAGGCGCCTTACCGAGGGATCCGGTAACGTATATGATGCCGAGTTCTCCCGTACTTTCGCTACGGCGGATTCCGCCACCCCCGGCGCCGTCATATTTGACGGCCTCGAGACTGAATCCCGCTATTATGTTCGAGGTCGTGCCAATTATCCCGGAGGCCGTTTTTCCGCTTGGACTTATCTTTACGGAGAATACAGCACGGAGCCTGCTGTCGTGATGGTAGGAACGGGTATATATGACGGCCCGGTGACCGATGCGACCGGGGCTTATTCCAAACTCATAAGGGTGACGGAATCAACACTGTCTTTCGCATTCTCATCTACTGAATGGCAGCACATCTCTACGGACCTGAAGCAGGTTTACAACATTGAACTCTTCCGCGATGAGGCCTGCACGGACCTGGTAGTGTCGTGGATAATCGATCCTGTGGCGACTGCGGGGGTTTTCTCGATGAGTTTCCCTCCCCGGTTCATTTTCTCAGGCCTGGAAGGTGACACGGACTACTGGTTCCGCGTAACCGACGAAAGCGATTCGGACAATATTATGGTAAGTGTGCCGCTTAAGGCGCATACGGATCCTTCAAAGGTTGTGACATCGGGCTCCGGTGCTGTCGCCGCGGGGGAAATTGCTCTTTTCGAGGATTTCAGCGAATTGGTTTATTATGGGTCCATTCTCGACGGTGAAAATGCCGCCGGATTCAATACGGCATCCCGCGGAAACCTTGCCGGAATCTATCCTGCAACCGGAGTGAATCCGACGACTGTAAACAAGCAGTTCGTAACAGGATGCGGAAATGAGGGCAGACTATTCGACACGATGCAGAATCCCCTTAAGACAACCCGCCTCGATACCTGGGGCTGGTGCAATGAAAACGGGGCGATAGGGGCTTTGTGTCATCGGTGCGCGGTGCTCAAGCTCGGCAACGCATCTAGTACGGCGTCGATTGTCACTCCGGAACTGAGCAATCTGTCCGGGAGTGCGACGGTTGAGGTAAGTTTCAAGGCCCAGCTTGTGGACCCGGACAACGACCAGCCGCATCTCTTGGTGGAAGCGATGGACAATGCGGTTTACAATTCCACCAGCCGCGAAATCACCCGAGACCCTGCCCATACCGTGAGCAAGGCCGTGGAGGTAGAGAAGAAAGCCGAAATGAAGACCTATTCGGTGACCTTCGACAATATTTCTGCCGGAACCAGGATTGCCATCGGAGGCGACCCTTCGCTCAAGGCGGGCAAATACATCCGCGTATTCGTAGATGACATCCAGGTTAAAGTTGTATCCTATAATTGATGATTGCGATGAAAAGAATCTTTACCATAACAGCTGCCCTGCTGCTTGCTCTTGCAGCATGTGCACAAACGCAGACTATACGCGTATTCTCCCATCGTGGAGGGCGTATGGAACACGATGAAAATACGATGCAGGCTTTTCAGGCCAGTGCAAAAGCCGGATACCGCGGGTTCGAAACCGATATCCGTATGACAAAAGACGGCAAACTGATAATTACCCACGACTCCACGCTGGACCGCACGACCAACGGCACCGGCACGGTAGAAGAAAAAACCTGGGAGGAAATCCATGCACTCGATACCAAGAAAGGAAACAAGATGCTCACACTTGATGAGTTGCTGGCGTTCCTTAAGCCGATGAAAGGTCTTTATGTAGAGTTTGAACTCAAAACGACACCTGTCGAACTGTATCCCGAGCCCCGTCTTCGCGAGTACTGCGAAAAACTTTATTCCGCAGTCATGGCGGCGAAGCCTGACGATGCTGAATATGTATTCACTTCGTCCGACTACAGGGGACTGCGTTATCTTCAGCAGGTGCACCCTGGCGTGGATTTGCTGCTTATTACAGGCAAACCTTTGAACGATGAGACCATAGCCCTGTGCAAGGCAATGGGAATCAGCCGAATAGGCGCCGTGATGGAAGGCAGCAGCCGCGCTTCTGTTACAAAGGCCCACAAAGAAGGGCTCACGGTCAGTCTCTGGCCGGGGCATAGCGTGAACGATTTTGTGCTCGGAGCCTATCTGGGGGCGGATTTCATGTGCACCGATATCCCGATCGAGGTGAAAAAATTCGCCGCGAAAAAGACACCCTGGTTGAAAGTAATCTATTAGATGATGAAAAAGATAATCCATTCTTTATGGCTTGCAGCCATTATTCTGTGTCTTGCTGCCTGCAGAAGCAAGGAGAATCCTGTTAAAGGGGATTCGCTTACTTTTGATATGAGCGAAATGCTGCTGCAACTCGGTAATTACAAGCAGCTTGAAGTGTATTCCGTGGCTGGGGGGCAGAAAGAGCTGGTAAGTAACAGCGACCTTGAATGGAGTTGCGATGCCCCCGAGGTCCTGTCTGTTACTGAAGGCATTCTCAAGGGCTTGAACAAAGGCGTTGCAAATGTGAGAGCCGCTTATGGAGGCATGTCGGCCAGCCTGAAGGTTACGGTTCGTGACGGACAGTCAATCACGGGCGTAGATGCTGCTTTTACGGCTGATAATCTGTACGATATGGGCCATCTGCTTACCGGCAGCGCCGGATTCCAGCAGTTTGATATCGACAAGGACGGCAATATTTATTACGCTACTTCGAGTGCGGAGTTTTACCGTATCCTTGTGGACAAAGTCGCTCCTTACAAGGGCGGTTCTGAGAAGGTGGAGGCCACGATGACCTTCTATTATTCTGGCCACCTTACCGGCATGAGCGTGGAAGATGCCGCTGACGGAACCTATCTTTGGATTCCCGAGTATGCAGGCAAAATCACGAACGAAAGTTCCAGCCAGTACAAAGAGTATTGGGGGATGCAGACAATCGGCCGCGTGAAGTTCGAGAACGGCAGGAAGGTTGCACCGGACGATCCGTCCATAGAGCATTTCTGGCTCGGGAATACCTTGAGTACAATGAATGTGGCCGTGGACCCTGACCACGACATCATCGCCTTCTGTTTCCACGATCCCCAGTACGGGACTGGGAATGACGGAATGAGCCGCCGGATTCGTATGTACAAGTTGAGCGAGGTGATGGCACTGCCCATAGAGGACTGCACCCTGAAAGAACGTACTTACGGCGGAGACGGAGCACCGGATGCCAGCCAGATTACCCACACCCCAACCATCAAGGCCCGCAATGTGCTGAAACTGACCCCGGTGGCGGAAGTCGGCACGCCAAACAAGGGCAAGACGCCGAATGATATCTGCTATTATGCCTGGCAGGGTTTCGATGTGTACGACGGGAAGGTATATTTTATGGAAGGGACCGCGGTCAAGAATATGGGGGGCTCCCGCGCCGCTCTCACAATCTGGAATTACGACGGAACACTTTATGAACCCCGATCCTTCGTACGGGTCGTCCAGAATGCTTCGGATCTTTCCCGTTTCGGAATCACCGAAACGGGGGCCATGGAGTCTGAGGGAGTAAAGGCCTGGAACGGGCATCTTTATCTTGGATTCAATTCCTGGGGGTACAAGGGCTCCAATGCAGTCCGCGGTAATGTTTTCAAATATGAACTGCCTGAATGATTATGAAAAAGACAATATTGATACTATGTGCATTCCTGGCCTTGACGGCCTCGAGTTGCGAAAAAAAGAACGCTGCGTCGCAGGAGACGGAGACCGTTAAGGGCGAATATGTGCTCTCGTTCTCTGCTGACACGCTCCGCTATCTTGGCGCCGGAGATGAACTGAGTTTTGAAGTGAAAGTTTCTGCGGTTCCATCCGCGGACAAGACAATAGCATTGTATGTCCCATCCAATACGAGCGAGTATTGTCGGGCCTACAACTACAAGTATGCCGCCGTTGCTCAACCGCTTGACAAGTCCATGTATTCTCTGGGGAAGGCAGAATTGAAGGCGGGACAGACTTCTGTGGTGCTGAAACTGAACATCGACCAGTCTGCTGTGCACGCTGTAGAAAGTGAGAAGCCGTTTCTGATTCCGCTCTCTGTGCAGAGTACGGACGGGACGATGAAAAGCCATGACACCCGCTATGTGCTGGTTCCTTCCTATTCTACTTCCGCAGAAGGGAAAACCCGCGTGCATACTGCAGGGGCGGATTCTTTCCTTGAGATATCCTATCCGTATTCGGGCAACACGAAGGCCTTGATTTTCTGCCCGGGAGGCGGGTACAGCTCCCTTGGTACCAAGGATGTGGAAACTTGGGAGGGACAGGGAATAACAATGGCTCTCCTCAATTATACCCTCCCCATAAATGAGCTCATCGGACGCCACGATTTGGTAATTCAGGATGCGGATGATGCTGTTGCCATCATGCGCGAAAATGCTTCCCGCTGGGGCGGATATACGCAGCTGGGCACCGTCGGACGTTCCGCCGGAGGACATCTCGCCGGGCTGACGGCCATACGGAACAGAGACAAGGTAGATTACCAAATCTTGCTCTATCCGGTAATCAGTATGGATATTGCAAGGTCTCACGAAGGGTCGGTCCTGCACTTCCTTGGCTATAACCGTTCCCAGGAAGATGTTGACCGCTACTCACTTGAGAAAATTGTGACGGCAGACACTCCCCGTGCATTCGTCGCCTATTCTTATGATGACGCAGTGGTGCCGCAGAAATACAACGGCCCTGTGTACGTAAAGGCGCTGCAGGAGGCTGGGGTGGAAGTACTCGATGACCCCCATGACTCCGGAGGACATACTACTGTAAACTGGTCCAATTTCCCCGGCGATATGCATAGGTGGCTTAAAACATTCTGAGTATGAAAAAGATTCTTACATTTATATTTGCAGGATTGCTTGTGCTTGCTTGCACCGGTTCCAAGGAAGTTCAGCCGGCGGCGGTCGAAGGCGAGATTGTTCCTCCAGCATATCTGCATTATGATGAATCCGCGTCTTCCCCTGCAACAATAGCCGTGCTGTGGGACAGTGAGGATGCCTATCGCAACGGCGCTTCGTCATATACAGTCCAGCTGGTGAAGAATCAGGACGATGAAATAGCCGATGACGAGATTTCCAAGACGGTAATGTCTTATGCTCCCCGCCGGAACGACGCTTATGTCTTTTTCGATCTTAAACAGTTCGAGAGATACTACGTCCGTATCCGTGCCGACTTCAGCAAGGGCTCTTCCGACTGGGTTTATATAGTGGACGATTCCGGACTGCCGACTGTGATCGCAGTAGGAAGTGGCCCGGTTGACGGCGGTATAGCTCCTACTGTGAAACCTGAAATCCGTCTGCTGAAGGCTTCGGCAGGAACCTTGACGGTAACCTGGTCCGTAACCGGATTTGAGGAACTCGCCCAGGATGTAAAGCGCGGCTATCACATTGCGCTTTACAAAGATGAGGCTGGTGCCGACCTGGATGTTGCCTGGGGGCTTGACCGGTCTTTATTCGAAGGCAATTACCTTGCCGGCTCCACCGACATATCCTTCCCGGCTTTCGTGTTTACAGGGCTGGAAAGCGGAAAAGACTATTGGGTTGAGGTGAAAGACTCTGTTTCTACCCTTAAAAGCGCTCTCTTCAAGGCTTCTACTGCCGAATCACAGGTGGTCCAGGTGGGCCCTGGCCCCGCCAAGGCCGGCGATATCCTCCTGTATGAGGATTTCGATGAACTGCTTTGGGGCGGACAGGCCTGGCCGGTTGCGAATGGCTACAATACGATGCAGCGCATCAATGTTTCGACTTTCGCCGAGGCCAGGGCTTCCGGAGAGGTGGAAGTCGATGCAGAAAACGGGTTCTATCCCGTAACGCCGGGGACGTCAATGGTCCTTTTCTCCACCATCCAGAAACTGATTCCTTCCACGCGACTTGCGAACTGGGGCCAGATTTGCGAAAACGGCAATAAACTTCAGATAGGCGCCAAGGCAGGACAGATTCTGCTTGGGTCCAGCAATCTGGTAGGGGAAATAGTGACGCCTCCTATTACCAACATGTCTGAAATTGGCACCATTGAACTCAGTTTCGATGCCATGCCCTCATACATACGCGACAGGCAGGATTTCAAGGTGGAGGTAATCAGCAATTCCTCCTTTAGCACGACCAACAACGTAGTGACTGTTGCCGAAGGTGGATCCTACATCGCATCAGCATTCGATATCGAACCAGGCTACGAATACAAGCATTATACAGTGGAGATTGAGAACTTCCCTGTGGGAGCGAGGATAGGACTTGGCGGGAACCGTCCTGCCGGTTATTCCGGGCAACTGCGTTTCATTCTGGACAATATCTGCGTGAAACTGCTGAAATATGGCGAGACCGAGGTCGTGCTTGCCAAGCCGGTCATAACATCGGCAATGCCTGCGGTGGGCGGTGCCCTTATCTCCTGGAATGCAGTTCCCAAGGCTGCCACATACGCTATTCAATACCGGAAGGTCGGGGCCGCTGACTGGGCGGATTTCCCCCGTCTGATTGCAGATACGAAGGCGACTGTAACTCCTTTCGAGAAGGATGTGGAATATGAGGTCCGCATACAGGCGCAGGTCGGGAAGTCCAAGTCGGAATGGTCCGACGCCGTGAAGGTCAAGTCCGCACCTTTCCTCCAGCTTCCGGTTTTCATCAACGATACTCAGATAGGCTTGACCTGGAGCGTCTCAGAGTACAACGACCTGACTGCAGATTTGGCGGAGGCCTACACCTTCGGCATTTATAAAGACGAAGCATGCAGCCAGAAAATGTGGGAATGGAGCACAGCGGCAAATGCTGCCACCTTCGGAGGCAGCAATCCCGGACACGTTTTCTCCGGACTCACTCCAGCTACCGACTACTGGATAAAGGTCTCCATCAGTTCCGGAGCCGCATCTGTTTACAAATATACAACGTTGGCTGCGGATCCCAACTTTGTGCTGGCTACGCCTGCAAAGGCCGGGGACGTTGTGTTGAGCCAGAATTTCAACGAGCTGATGTGGGGCGGCGGCGATCCGCTTCGCAAGCTCTCAGGCGTGACCCTGAACAACTATTCGTCCGCTCTGGGCACTCCCGACAAATCGACCAACAACAAGATGACAACGGCCGTTACCAACGACCTGAACATGTTCCTGCATTCCCACAGCGGCTTGCAGGCCGGAGCAAGTGCTTATTATGCCACGACTTCTCTTGTCGGCTGGCTGGGATATATGAGCAAACTCAGCAATCCTACCACCCTTTGCGGCATCGTCCGTTTTGGCGGCAGTAGCACTTCGGGATTCCTTGTAACGCCTTCCCTTGAGGGGGTCAAAGGTTCTGCCAACAAGGTAAAGGTGACATTTACCGCCGCTACAAGTACGGCGAACCATAAGCTCTATGTTGCGGTTTTCCCTGCTTCAGTCACGGTTGAAAGTAATCCTTTCTATATCAAGACAGGAGAGATTACACCGGTTTCTGTTTCTGAGGGTATTACTTTGAGCAATACCGAATGGAAAGAGTACAGCGTTGAACTCAACCTTCCTGCCGGTGGCCGTATCGGAATAGGTTCTCCGGTAGGAACCGTGCAGCAGGCCTGGCTGAATGATATGAAGGTAGAGTTGCTTGAGACCGACTATGTGGCTCCCGAGCCCGATCCTGTCGTTCAACAGACCGTCTGGGTAAACGACAGCCAGATTGCTCTTCGTTGGAGCGTGAGCGACTTCAAGGATCTTACGGCCGATCTTGCGGAAGGATACTCCTTTGGCATTTACAAAGACGAATCCTGCTCGCAGAAGATGTGGGAGTGGACAACTGCGGCAAAGGCGGCGAATTATGGCGGAAAGCAGCCGGGACATGTATTCAGCGGTCTTTCTGCAGCCACTGACTATTGGGTCAAGGTGACGCGTTCTTCCGATGGTAAAGGCTCTGTCGCCAAGTACACTACAGCTACGCCCAATCCGGACTTTGTGAAAACCGCCAAGGCATCTGCCGGCGACGTAATCCTTCATGAAAGTTTCAATTCCCTTCTCTGGGGTGCCGGTGATCCGGTAATGTATCTGACAGGTGTAGATATTAACAACTGGAACGATGCTTTCGGTACTCCGGACCAATCGGGAAACAACAAACTCGCGGCGAACCTTTCGCAGGACCGCGGCCTGCTTACCAATGCCCATCAGGCGACGACCACGACAGGATATACCTGGCTGCACGACAAGGCTTTGTTCAACTGGTCCTGCTACTACTGGAAGAGTTCCGCCCGTGCCAATTCCTTCTTTACTACCGTAAGCGGTGCTGTACGCTTTGGAGGAAGTAACTCTACCGGATATATGGTGACTCCTGCCCTCACTTGCCTGGAAGAGGATGCAAAAGTAAAGGTGAGCATTTTTGCGGGAGCTAAAAAGGATGCTGCACAGGAATGCTGGATTGCAGTATTCCCTTCAGACGCCACGGTGGCCGGTGACGGAGCTTACATTACTTCGGCACCTGCTTCAGAGACGAAGGCCTTGGCACTACCGAAGGAAGAATGGAAAGCTTTCGAGGCGGAAGTGGACGTTCCTGCCGGAGGCCGTATCGGAATCGGCACCAAAGTGAATGGAACGGCATTCGAATATTATCTGAGCGATGTCAAGATTGAGGTCGTTTCCATTGGGGGCGGCACGCCTCCTGTGCCAGAGCCCAAGATAGAACAGAAGGCGGAATTCATCCACAATACGCAGATTGCCGTGCGATGGAGTTCCACGGATTTCGCTACGCCAGCGACAGACATCGCCTCTCCCTGGACATTCGGCATTTACAAGGATGCCGCTTGCGAAACGCCTGTCTATGACGCAATCAGTGTCGGCGCAAGCAGTGGCAAGTTCCCTTCTGGATACTGCCCTGGATATGTGTTCTCGGCTTTGGCGCCAGGTACGGACTATTGGGTGAAGATTTCCAGCGGGGATGATTCTTCCGTTAAAAAATACACGACTTCCAATACAGACCTGAATGGTGTTATGAGTACGCAGGCTGAGGCAGGAGATGTGATTCTTGCCCAGGACTTTGACGAAATGCTCTGGGGCTGCGGGGATTACCCGCGTAGGCTTGTTGGATTCAATCATCTTTCAAGTTATACCGCCGGTCCTTTTACCGTACAGACCGCAACGTCCGGGTTGACGAATTCAGGTGTACTGAACCTGCTCAACGGCGTATGGGGCGCTGCAGAAGGTACAGACGGAGCAAAATGGCTCGCATCTTCAAGCCTTGCTTCCTGGCGTGGCCAGGCCGGTGCCCAGCCTAGTGGTTGCGGTTACATCCGTGTGCAGAACAACGGATATCTCGTTTCTCCTGAATTGAATTGCCTAAAGCAGAAGGCACGGGTGCGTGTGACATACGAAGCGGCCGGCAATTATAATGGCAATGCTACGGTGACTTTGGGCGTTTTCGCAAAGGATGCCGCTGTGGTTGACGGAAAACCGTATTACCTATCCGATGGTCCTGTTTCAACCGTCTCGACGGGAGAAATCAAACTGAATGTATGGGGAACGTTCACGGAGGAACTCGTTGTTGAACCCGGCCAGAGAATAGGCATTGGCCGTTCAAAGGCTTCGGACGCATATTATCTTACCTCGGTTAAAGTCGAACTGGTCGCTTATGAATAATAAGTTCGCAACGTTCTTGGTAATGGCTTTGATTCTTTCCGGAGTGTCCTGCAAGCCTGCGGGGCATTCCGGAAAGGAGTATTCGGCCGTTAAATGCGATGTCAGTTCACTGCCTGATGTACAGTCCTTTGTCGGCGACCTTTTCCGTTCACGCATAGAAGAACGAACGCCATCTTCCGGCTGTGCTGCGACCTTGAAGGTCAAGTTCCTCTTCGACCCTTCTTTGGATGGAGAGCGTGCCGAAATCAATGTGCGGCGTGGTAAGGCGGTAATACGCGGTGCTCGTTTCCGCTCATTGGTTGCCGGTGCCGGGGTATTGCTCCGGGCCATATCTTATGGGGAGCAGTCTTTCTGCCTGCCGGATACCGTACTGACCTTTGCTCCTGCCAAGCCATTCCGGCAGGTGTATTTCGGACGTCACTTCGACAATTGGTATCACCGTGCCCCGGCAGAAAAAATGCTACGCTATATCGATGATATGGCGCTGTGGGGTATGAATGCCGTACATACCATACTGAATTACCCCGCGGTTGATGCAGCGCATTCCACAGATGCCGACAAGGTGGCTTTTGCCGCAGTTTCCAACGCTCTGGCGTCCAGGGTAAGGGAGTTGGATATGGACCTTACGGTGTCCGGGGGAGGGAATATCGCACCTTCCGATATGCCAGAGGAGTTTCGTGCTACCCTCAACACCGACTGGAGACGAGGCGGCAACGAGTGGTGTGTCTGCCCGGAGATTCCGGGAGCAATGGATTACCTGCTCGGCGTAAAGAAGGATCATATAAGCCAGTTGGCCGGTCTCCCTATTTCTGGAATCGAGTTCTGGCCCTACGATGAAGGGGGATGCGGCTGCCCCTTGTGCAGTCCTTGGGGCGGCAGGGGATATGTCAAACTCATAGAACGTTACCGCCATCTATTTGACGATGCCTTCCCGGGATGCTTGAAACTTGTATCCACCTGGTGCTTCGATGATGCCGACTGGGAACGCTTCTATGAATTCCTCCGAAATCAGGACTGGGTAGATTATATCGTGGCAGATTCTCACGGTGAATTCCCGAAGTACCCCTTGAATCATCCCCTTCCGGAAGGCGTCAGACTCATTACGTTCCCGGAGATAAGTATGTGGGGGCGTTATCCCTGGGGGAGCTTCGGCGCAATTGCTACTCCTGCCCGTTTCGAAAGGTTGTTCCGTCAGGCGGAAAGCATCTCGAGCGGCTGTCAGTTGTATTCCGAGGGCCTCTTCGAAGACTTGAACAAGTTCGTGGTAAACGGACTCTATAAAAACCCGTCCATGCACGCGGATGACCTTTTGCGTGAATATGCCCGTTATGAGTTCCCGGGATGCAATGAAGAGGATTTTGTGGCCTTCGTCCATATGCTGGAAGATACTCATGAAACCTATGTGGAAGGTACGGAGAACGATTACTTTGTAAAGAGTTATATTGTCAACGGGCCTTCCGGGGAACTGTCGCGCCGTCAGAAAGTCTGTGCTGAGAATCTTGCCCTGGCAGAGAAGATGGAGTCGGAGATGCTTCCTGCAATGAGACTTTCCTGGCGCTGGCGCGTGCTCAAATTAAGGGCCGTCATAGATAACCAACTTTATTCTACGAGGCAGGTGCACAATGCTGTCCTTGATGATGCTTATCGTGAGCTGGTCGACATTTATTGTGCAGAAGAACAGATGAAGGGCGTAGCCAAAGGATACGGCGGCCACACCTGCCCTCCTATACTTGAAGAATACCTTAATGAAAAGAACAATTAGACATTGTATCGCCGCCTTGCTGCTCCTGGGAGCTGTTTGCTGCTCCCGGAGGCCGTTGGGCCAGTTTTATGAGCCGATTTCGGAGAGAAATATCTTTGATCTTACGCATATTACCCACGATACCCTTGGTGGTACTCAGCAGTTCGATATAGACAAAGACGGGAATTTGTATTATGCCGCCATCATGCTGCCTTCCATGTCCTATGTTACCATCACCAAGTTGCCTCCCCGTCCTGATGGTTTTTCTACGGAGATATTTGGGTCGATGGACCTGTATTATTGTGGGCATCCTACCGGAATGAGCATTGAGGATGCCGACGATGGTACATACGTGTGGATAGGAGACTATGCCGAGAAACGGGCCCCTCGCTCATATTGGGGCGCCCAGGCAATTGCCCGTGTGAAATTCGAAGACGGCAAGGCCCTGTATCCGGAAGATCCTTCGATAGAGTGGTTCTTTACGGACCACTTCGGCGATGTAAACGTGTCGCTTGACAAGGAGCACGACCTTCTCGGTATCAGTGCCCACAACCTGTCGAGAGGAGACTACAGTCGCTCAATCAGAGTCTATCGGCTGAGTGAGGCGATGGCTCTGCCGCTTGATACCATCGTCTTGAATACACATAGACGGGGCGGAGATGGGGCTCCGGAGGCGGAAGAACATGAACTGACGCCTTCTATCCTTGCGCATGATCTCCGTAAACTGACACCTCTGGCAGATTTCGGCACCACCAACAAGGGGAAGACCTGGCGGGATGTATGCTATTATGCCTGGCAGGGCTTTGAAGTTTATGGAGAGCGGATTCTCTTCATAGAAGGAGGGAGTGGACGTGACCCTTATTGCGGAAAGGCGGCACTTACTGTCTTTGACTATGAAGGCAATGTACTCAGTCGCCGCTTTGTGAGACTCCCCGAAGACCGCGACGCTCTGGACCGCTTTGAGATTGCCCGTGACGGCAAGGCGGAGATTGAGAGCGTGAAAGTCCGGAACGGCCGCTTGTACCTGGGATTCCATTCCGGCAATGCCCGGAAGGAGGAAGGTGTGGTGACATCCGTTTTCCAGTTCGACCTGCCGAAAGAATGTATTTACTGAGGGAGCGGCTCTCCACAACCAGATTGGCCTTGAGGCCGTGATGGGCCTTTGTGACAGCATCGGCTCCCCAAGCAAGGCCTACATGTAGGTAATACTTGTAAATGGGGATCGCCAGGCAAGGATTTTTGTTTTGGCAGTGCACGAATCGGCCCAAGCTCTCCAAGAAGCTTCATTCGGCACTAACTTAACTGTTAAAATTTGCACAGAAATGGAAGAATAATTTCCTTATCTGTGCAAATTTTTATATATTTGCGGCAAATTATAGTTGAGGCATGCTAAAGCAGAATCCATTAATACAGTTTGCCGGTGTTCCTGTTTCCGGGGCAGAGCTCAGGTCGTGTTTCGCGAACCTCTCTTCGCCGGAGAAGAAGATTCAGGCCTTGGAACGAGAAGGTGCGCTCATTCGCTTGAAGCGGAATCTTTTCGTGGTCAACAAGGAACTGACCGGGAGAGAAACCCATGCCTGCTTATGCGCCAACCATTTGTACGGACCTTCTTATGTCTCGCTCCAATGGGCGCTCAGGTACTATGGACTCATCCCGGAGCGTGTTTTCGTGATGACTTCCGTTACCACCAAGCGTTCCCGTTCTTTCAAGACCCCTTTGGGACTATTCAGCTATGTGCAGGTGTCGTCGGCCTATTTCCCGGTGGGCGTAAGCAGTGTGGAGGAAGGTGGAGCCCGTTTTCTGATGGCAAGCCCGGAGAAAGCCCTCTGTGACACCATTCTCCATGACCGATTTGTGCCGCACCAGTCCGTGAGGGCGTTGGCAACATACCTGGAGGAGGACATGCGGCTGGATATGGAGCAGTTCCAGCATTTTGACGGTAAAGTAATCCGGGAATGCAGGGAGGCAGGCCGCAAGGTACAAGTATTTACGAACCTTATCAAGCTCATCCGCTAATGACCATTTACGAATCCATGTTAGCCGAGTATAAGCCTGCTGGCGGCGGTACGGCTACGCCGAATGCAGAGCAGGAGGTTTGCCAGAAAATCACATTGGCCGGACTTCGTCGCGGTGGTTTTTTTGATCATGCTGCCTTTTATGGCGGTACGTGCCTGAGATTGTTCCACGGCCTGCCCAGGTGGTCGGAGGACATGGACTTCTCGCTTACGGAAAAACGGGATGACATCCATTTGGAAAATTACTTCGATGCCATCAGGGAGGAATTCAAGCTCGCCGGCTTTGATGTGACCATCACAAAGAAGGAAAAGAAAATCTTTGGACGGGTAGAGTCTGCATTTTTGAAGGAGAATACGGAGGCGTACGACATCAAATTCCAGACAAAGAAGATGGTCAAGTTGAAGATAGAATTGGATACGGATCCGCCGCTGATGTTTGATACCGAGCAAAAACTGCTTCTCCAGCCCTACTCTTTTATGGTCCGTTGTTTTACCTTGCCGGACCTCTTTGCCGGCAAGATGCATGCGCTGGTTTACAGGGCATGGCAGCGGCGGGTAAAGGGACGTGACTGGTTTGACTTCGAGTGGTATGTGCGGAATCAGGTTCCGCTGGATTTCAGGCACTTGCAAGCGCGGATCAAGGAGTTTAGCGGGGAGGAGGTGAGCCTGGAGGCCTTCTTGGCTTTACTGAGAGAGCGGCTTTCCTCAACCAATCCCGACCTTGTTAAGCAAGATGTGCTTCCGTTCATAGACGGCTCGTGTCAGGAAGAACTCTCCATCTGGTCCAATGCGTACTTTTTGCAGTTGGTAGATTTGATGAAGATTCAGCAGTAAGAATCTACTTCTTACTGCTTGGCCTTGAGGCGCTGGCGGACTTTGGTGACGGAGGCGGGGGAAGATGCCCAGCAGTGCGGCCTGGTGCAGTCCAGAAAACCCTGCTCAAGGACGGCTCCCTGGTTATCCGGCTGGAAGGGCGTGATCTGACCGGAACGGCGCACTACAACGTGGATACGGACTTTGGCTCGCACACCATCCTGCAAACCGATGTCATGGATACGCAAAAGCTCAAGCTCTCCATCCGCTACAACTTCAACACCGCCCAGAGCAAGTACCGCGGTAGCGGTGCCGGCGCCGACAGCAAGGCCCGCATGTAGGGAATACTCATAAATGGGGATTGCCAGGCAAGAAATTTTTTGCGAACTTTGCTCCGCTATGAAAAAATGGATTTTTGTTGTGGCAGTCCTGCTCTCTACGGCTGCATCTACTACACCCATCGTCAAACATCCGGACGGGAGTGTTACCATCAATACCAGTACGTTGGAGGCGGAGGAGGGGTATATGGGCCCCACGCCGCTCCTGATTCACCTGGACGCGCAGGAGCGCGTGACCAGGATTGAAGCACTTCCCAACAGCGAGACGCCGGCCTATTGGGGCGCCGTCATGGAGCGCCTTTCCACGCTCTGGAACGGCCTTCCTGTCCAGAAGGTGCTGTCCCGGCAGGTCGATGCCGTCTCCGGTGCCACCTATTCCTCCCAGGGCTTCTTCTCCAACCTGGAGAAGGGAATCAGCTATTACCTGAACACCAAGGAGGAATAATTCAAGCCTGTCTTTGTCATTCTGAGCGCAGTCGAGGGCTCACCTTGCGCCGTCCTCCCAGTCATGCCCGGCCTTCATCCCGTCATGCCCGGCCCTCTCCCCGCCATGCCCGGCCCTCTCCCCGTCATGCCCGGCCCTCTCCCCGTCATGCCCGGCCCTCTCTCAGTCATGCCCGGCCCTCTCTCAGTCATGCCTGGCCCTCTCTCAGTCATGCCCGGCCCTCTCCCCGCCATGCCTGGGCCCGACCGGGCATCTCCTGCCGGGAATCCCTCATCCTTAAATTGGCCCGTTTTTGAGGATGACACCGGCATTTTTCCCTTCTCGTCCTTGTTTTGGCCCGTTTTTGAGGATGAGAGGCCGCTCGTAACCGGTAGCGTCCGGGTCGTCCATCCTTTCCGCGCATGAGAATGGTAGAGTGGTTTTACCCGTGCCCGTGAACTTGATGAAAAGATAGATGTCTTCAATGATGAAAGGAAGGAAGGCATAGAGGGTCATGGCATCACATATAGAAATCGATAGGTAGAGACTAAGATGCTCGAAGTAATCGGAATCTGGATTCTGTTTTTAGTCTAATAGTTTATAGATTTCGAGTTATGCGACATCGCCCTCCCGTTCTGTTGTGCAAATGTCGTGCAAAAACAAACGATAAATCCGTAACAAGATAGAAATGAGCTTGTTACGGATTTGTTCAGTGCCTCGGATGGGAATCGAACCCATACGGCCGTTTCGGGCCAAGGGATTTTAAGTCCCTCGTGTCTACCATTCCACCACCAAGGCGTCATGAGGGAATGCAAAGGTAATGTTTTTTTGCCGAAGTCCCAAATTTGGGAGAGGGAAGTGGGCAAGGTGGTGGCCCTGGGTGGGCAAGGTGGCGGCTCTCAACGGGCACGGCGGTGTTCCTGGTTGGGTAAAGAGGTGGCTACCAGTGGGCAAGGTGGGGCAGGAGAATGGGCAAGGTGAGAAACGAGGAGGACTTCCTTGCCCGCGGGAATGGCCACCAGGGCCGATGAGAGGCCGAAGTGCCGGGCAAGGTGGCGGGCGCGAAATCCCGCCTTGCCCACCCAGGGCCACCGCCTTGCCCACAACGGCGCCCCTCCTGGCCGCAACCCCACCCAGGGTCACCGCCTTGCCCGCAACGGCGCCCCTCCTGGCCGCAACCCCACCCAGGGCCACCGCCTTGCCCGCAACGGCGCCCCTCCTGGCCGCACCCCCCCCCAGGGCCACCGCCTTGCCCGCCACGGCCCCCC
>Ga0256405_10001823_pt1 | contig 54584 bp, 43 predicted proteins | sample RumenRJG_02DNA_FD_189096 | JGI IMG/M metagenome (GOLD analysis project Ga0256405, IMG submission 189096) | Bovine rumen microbial communities from Lethbridge, Alberta, Canada - RJG_02 | ecosystem: Host-associated > Mammals > Digestive system > Stomach > Rumen | place: Canada: Alberta... | reverse complement strand
CCAGGGCGGTTACGCCAACTTCAACCACCTCGAGAGCTGGATCTGCAACGACGGCAAGGTGTACACCATCTCCGACGTCCCCAATGCCAAGAGCTGGAAAGTCAAGGATATGGACCTGACCCGCGACCCGCGCTTCGAATCCACCTTCTATGATGAGCCTAACTCCAGTGCAGGCGGTAACCTCTTCTGCTGGAAGTTCATCGACCGCCAGGGCCCTGAATATTACTATGACAATGCGTACCACGGTGGTCCCGCCATCCCTTCGCAGTATGGTGGTGCCCGCAACGAGAACGGCGCTCCGGTCATCCGCTACGCCGAGACCGTGCTGAACTACATCGAAGCCAAGGCTGAGCTCGCCGCTTCCTACGGCGGACCCGCTGTCACGCAGGCTGACCTCGACGCTTCCATCAACGCCATCCGCCAGCGTCCGCTCGATGCGCACGCCACCGCCCTTGGCCTGAAGAAGACCGCCCCGCTGACGCTTGCCCTCGCCGAGCAGAACGCCGCTGCAGACCCGCAGTACAACGATGCCGTTTACAAGGTGACCCTCGCTTACCGCAATGGCTTCACGCCGAGCCCGCTGATTTGGGAGATCCGCCGCGAGCGCCGCATGGAGTTCTTCAACGAACACGTCCGTGCTACCGATATCCGCCGTTGGGGTGAGATGGAGCGTATGAACAACGAGACCAACCCCAAGACCACCTACGGTGTCTATGTCAGCCACGAAGACCTCGGTGAGGACAATGTCGCCTACCGCGTCGACGGCAAGACCAACATGGGTGATCCCCGGTACTTCGGCAGTTTCAAGAAGCAGTTCACGCTCGGTAGAGGTAACCTGAATGCCTTCAGGGTGCACACCCTTGATGGCAGAACCATTACCTATACCGGTACGGCTGATGCCAGCGGTGCTGTCACGGGCACGAACTTCAACGAGCTCGACGGCTTCTGCATCCCGACGAACTTCGTGAACCGCCAGCCGATCGAGGAGAACGACTACCTCCTCCCGATCCCGACCAGCGTCGTCAACCAGTATTCACAGAAGGCTGAAGTTGACAGCAGTGTCCAGCCGATCCAGCAGAACCCCGGTTGGTAACAGTGATCGAATCCTAATTTAATTATAAGGAGGGTGGCCCGAACGAGTCACCCTCTTTATTTGTAAATTGGTGTGTTTTTTGATAACTTGCACGCAAAAGAATGAAAGAATGATTGCCATGAAAAGAATACTCGTCGCCCTCCTGCTACTGACTGGCTGCTATGGCGCCTTTGCACAGGATGTCATCAAGCACCAGCGTGGTGAAGACCTGCAGCAGTATCTGCTCGACAGTGTCAAGTTTGTCTCCAAGGATTACACGTCCGGATTCGTCAAATTCCGCGACGGCTCCCACGCCATGGGGCCCGTCAACATCTCGACAATCGAACAGCGCATCTATTTCATCAACCCCGAAGGAGAAATCCAGGTGCTGGCCAATGAAGACCAGGTCAGTTATGTCACCTTCAACAAAAGGACCTTCATCAAGAGTACCTACGGCTATGTGGAACTGCTGACCACGTCGGACAAGGCATCGCTCGGCGCAGTGCGGCGCGTGTCATTCCTCGAGTCCGAGAAGAAAGGTGCCTTCGGCATGGTTTCCCAGACCACGTCCATCACCACGATGAACACCTACCTGGAGGGCGGCAACATGTACACCCTCAGCGTCAATCAGAACACACCCTACAAATACAAGGTCATCCCCTATTTCTACCGGAATGAAAAGGTGCTGATGTCCACCAAGAAGAATCTCATAAAGTGCTTCCCCGAAAAGAAGGCGTTCATCGAGGGCTATCTGAAGGAACACCCCGTCGATTTTGAGAATTTCGAAGAAGTAAGCCAGCTCTTCGACGCCGTTCTCAAGGCCGAATAAAGCGTCTTTTACAGAAACTTGAAGATATAGAAAAGCATCACCCCGGAGGCGGTGAGCTTGAGGCCTGTACCCAGCAGGAAGCCGAGGAAGGAGCCGAAGGCGGGTTTGAGGGAGCCGCTTACGTCGCGGCCTTCAAAGACGATTTCCGAAAGCAGGGCACCCAGGAACGAACCGGCGATCATACCCCAGGGGGGAAAGAAAATCAGGCCGATAAACAGGCCGACCAGCGTCCCGCGGGCGGCCGTCTTCGAGCCGCCCGTCTTGCGTGTGACCCAGGAGGGGACCACGTAATCCAGGATCGAGACGACGATCGTCACAACCAGCCAGGCGATGAGCAGGCCGGTTGACATGCCGGACGAACCGGTCAGGAAAACCAACAGCATGCCGACCCACGACAACGGCGGCCCGGGGAGCACCGGAAGGATGCACCCCAGGAGGCCGACGATGCCGAGGATGACAGCGATGATCTTAAGGACAATCATAGCAGGTCAGATGCCCGGTCAGGCCGGGTATGACGCGGTTAGAACATATAGTCCCAAGCAGGGAGCTGGACCGGCTTGGAGCCGATGGCCTTCCTGGCTTTCTCGCTCAGGTACTTCTTGTCGATGACGATGCGGAAGAGGTATTCATCGAACCAGCGGTCGGTGAAGGTCACATAGCCGTGGTTGCCGGAAGCCGGGCCCCAGCTGTTCTCCAGTTCCCATTTCACGGGTACGTCGTTCTCGTCGGTGTCGCAACCGATGAGCAGCATGGCGTGGGAGGAACCGCTCTGGCGGGTCAGGATACGGGCTTTCTTGTCCATGTCGAGCTTGATGCCGAAGAGCGATTCATAGTCGTAGTAACCTACATCCATGATGCCTTTGGCGCGGTCGCTCTGCTTGCCCACGTCGCAGGAGATGTAGAGCGGCGTATTGTCCTTGATGGAGGCCAGGGCCGCCGGCTTGATCTCTTCGTTGGGCAGGTTCAGGTAGCACCAGTTGACGCCTTCGTAGGTATTACGATAGGAGGCGATATCATAGACCTTGTAGTACTCGCGGGTCGGATCGTTCATGATCATGATGAAGCGATCGGGGTTGTAGTCGGCTGGAACGATACTCTTGTAGAATTCCATCGGGGTGGTCTTGAGCGTCTTGACTTCGCCCTTGGCGTCGCGGTAGCGCCAGGTGAATTCCGTCGGCGGCTCACCCAGGCAGAGGGCCAGCACGCGATAGACATCCTTGAGGATTTCAATCTTCTTGGCTTCGAGGGCCTTGGCCTTGGCGCCGGATGCGGCCATCTCGCGCAGGTTCCAGCCGCCGGTGCGCAGCAGTTCGTTCAGCACGCCGCGCAGCTGGGAGGTGTTGTTGGAGTGCTCCGTCTCAGGCATGACAACCTGCGGCACGACGCCGTATTTCTCAGCGGCATCGTAGAAGAGGTTCCAGACGCCACCGTCGGCCACGGGCGACTTGAAGTAGAATTCGACGTCACGGTCGGTGATCGGACGATCGGTGGTGGCGATCACGTTCTCCAGGAAAAGATTGGCCTTTTCGAACTGGTCCCAGAAGAAGGTATAGTTGTGGGAGAAATCGAATTCCTTCAGATTGAATTTCTTCATCACGGTCGGGCGCAGCACGTTCATCGAGGTGAACATCCAGCAGCGGCCGGAGCTCAGCTGGTTGGTGATGCCGCTCACGTCGCAGCGATATTTGAAGAAATGGTCGATAGCGCCGTCTTTATCGTGGTTGTAGGTAAAGGATTTGATGTCCTTGTCCTTGACCAGGGCGTTCTGGATGGCTTTGGTGGCGGCGTCTTTGACAAAGCTGCCCCGGATCTCATTGAGCTGGGCCTGGCTGACGGCCTGTGCGCCGGCGAGATACCCGGTAAGGCCGGGCATGACGCTGATGATCCAAACAAAAGTAAGGGTAAAGAGGGTCTTTTTCATATCAGTCGGTGTACATGGTGTTTTCAATTTCTTCTACGGTGACGGGAAGCCGCTTCGTGCCGAGGATGCGGGCCCCGTTCTCCGTGATGAGCAGGTCATCTTCCAGACGGATGCCGCCGAAGTCGTAGTAGCTTTCCAGGCGGGCGAAGTCGATGTACTGGGCATTGTGGCCTTCGCTCTTCCATTTCTCGATGAGGGCGGGAATGAAGTAGATGCCCGGCTCGTCGGTGATCACATGGCCGGGACGCAGCTTGCGGGCCATGCGGAGCGATCCCAGTCCGAGCTGTTTCGCGCGGGTCTGGTCGGGATCGTAGCCCACATAGTTCTCGCCGAGGTCTTCCATGTCGTGGACGTCGAGGCCCATGTTGTGGCCCAGGCCGTGCGGCATGAAGAGGCCCTGCACGCCGGCAGCCACCATCTCGTCCACGTCGCCATGGACCAGGCCGAGGTTCTTGAGCCCCTGCACGATGATCTTGGCGGCGCCCAGATGGACGTCACGGTACGTTATGCCCGGACGGGCGGCTTCGCGGGCATAATCGTTGGCCGTGAGCACGATTTCATAGACATCTTTCTGCTTCGGGGTGAATTTGCCGCCCGTCGGCAGGGTGCGGGTGTTGTCGGAGCAGTAGTGCGATGCGATTTCCACACCGGCGTCGATGACGCAGAGGCGGCCTTCGGTCAGGATGCCGTCGTGGTTGTGGTTGTGCATCGTCTCGCCGTGCTGGGAGAGGATGGTGGGGAAGGAAGTCATCACGCCGCCGCTCTTGCACACGCCTTCCATCACGCCGACCAGCTCCTGTTCCACCATGCCCAGACGCATCATCTTCATTGCGGTCAGGTGCATCGTATAGCCCAGGTTGCAGGCCTTGTCGATCTCGGCGATCTCGCAGGGCTCCTTGATCAGGCGCAGGGCTACCACGGCCTTGATCAGTTCCTCGCTCGCACCGGCTTTCAGGGCGTCGAAACCGATGCCCAGCATCTGGTGCAGGAGAATCTTGTTGTGGTTGCGGTAGGGCGGCAGATAATGGATGGTACGGCCTTTCTGCCGCGCCTGTTTCAGGCAGTCGGCCAGTTTGCCGAGCGGCGCGGTCTTCGACACGCCCACCGTCGCGGCCTGGTCGGCGATCAGGGGCTGAGGACCCATCCAGATGATGTCGTCGATATCCACGTCATCGCCGAAGATGCATTCTTCGCCCGTTTCGGCGTCGATGACGGCGGCCAGGTCGGGCTTGTCGAGTCCGAAGAAATAGAGGAACGAACTGTCCTGCCGGAACTGGTACTGGTTGTCGGGATAGTTGCAGCTGGCTTCGCTGTTGCCCAAGAGCAGGATCACGCCGCTGCGGACCTGTTCGAGCAGCTTTTTCCTGCGGGAAATATAGACTTGTTTGTCAAACATATCGCGATAGTTTTTTGTACAATCGGTAAATTTACAAAAAAAAAGTTTTCCATCCTCAAATTTACCCTCCTTTGCGGATGGAGCCGCCGAAAAACGAGCGCCATCCTCATTTCGCGGGCGATTTGAGGATGGCGCCGTTTATCCGGCCGGACCGACCGTCATACCCGGCTTGACCGGGTATCTAGCAAAGCTTCAGGAAGACTTCCATCGCCTGGTACTCGGCCATGCCGAGTTCGTCATAGAGGCGGGCGGTGTTCTGCGTGCGCTCTTCGGCGCGCTGCCAGAATTCGCGCGGGTCTTCGCCCGGGAACGGAACGATGTCTTTCTGCGACAGATGGCGGAAGATCGCGTGACGCTTCTGGATCACCTCGTTGGGACTGAGCGGCACGGCCATGTCCACACGGCCGAGTTCCCACTCCATCCAGGCGCCGCGATAGAGCCAGATGTGCGTGTCGGCAATCCACGGGCAGCCTGCCTCGCGGAGCTGTTCCACGGCTTCCAGTGCGGCCTCCGTGCACACGCGGTGCGTGCCGTGCGGGTCGGCCAGGTCGCCGGCCATGAAGATCATGTGCGGCTTGAGTTCCGAGATCAGCTGTTTGATGATATCGACGTCGGCCTGGGTCCGCGGATTCTTCTTGATGCCGCCCGATTCGTAGAACGGGAGGTTCAGGAAATGGGCGTTCGTGTTGTCGTTCAAGCCGAAGGAGCGGACGGCGCCCCGGGCCTCGCTCCGGCGGATCGCCCCTTTGATCTCGAGCAGTTTGCGCGGTTCCGGCTCACCGGGAACCTTGCTGTCGATCAGGGCCTTTACCTCGTCGAACTTGTCGGCGAAGCCCAGCTGGTAGGCGCAATCCATGTGCTGAAGCACCACGTCGTCGTGCACGGCGACGTTGCCGGAGGTCTCGTAAGCCACGTGGACGTTGTGTCCCTGGCTCACCAGGCGGATGAACGTGCCGCCCATCGAGATCACGTCGTCGTCGGGGTGCGGCGAGAAGATCAGCACGGTCTTGGGATAGGGCGTGGCCGCCACCGGACGGGTCGAATCGTCGGCATTCGGTTTGCCGCCGGGCCAGCCGGTGATGGTGTGCTGCAGGTCGTTGAACACGTCGATGTTGATCTTGTCGTAGGGGCCGAACTGTTCGATCAGTTCGCCCAGCGAATTGTCGAGGTAGTCTTTCTCCGTCAGTTTGAGGATCGGCTTGTGGAGTTTCTGGCAAAGCCATACCACGGCACCGCGCACGTATTTCCGCGTCCAGTCGCAAGGGCCGATGAGCCAGGGCGCCACCACGCGGGTAAGCTGTCCGGCGGCATTCTGGTCCACATAGAAGCTGATATGCTCGTGCGCCTGCAGGAACGAGGCCGGGCAGGCGGCGTTCGGCGCGTCTTCCGCAATGGCCTTCACGGCGGCGGCTTTGTCTTCGCCCCAGGCCATCAGGATGATGCGTTTTGCCGAGAGCATCGTGCTGATACCGAGCGTCAGGGCCATTGTCGGCGTGGCGGCCAGGTCGCCGTTGAAGAAACGGGCTTGCCGCTTGCGGGAAGGATAGGAAAGACGGACGGCACGGGTGCGGCTCTTGGGCGTGGTGCCAGCCTCGTTGAAGCCGACCTGTCCCTGTTCGCCGATGCCGATCACCAGCAGGTCGAGGTCGCGGGCGATGCGGTCGAATTCGGCATTGTAGTCGGACACGCGGCTTTGCGGCACGCTGCCGTCGGGAATATGGATGTTCTCTTCCAGGATGTCCACTTTGTCGAGCAGGGCTTCGTGCAGCTGGAAGTTGCGGCTCTGGCGTTCCTCCCGGGTGGAAGGATAATACTCGTCGATCGAGACGACTTCGACATTGCGGAACGACACCTCGCCGGCCTGGTAGCGGCGGGCCAGTTCGTTATAGAGCGGGCCGGGCGTCGAACCGGTGGTCAGGCCCAGGCGGAACAGCCGCCCTTCAGTTTTCTTGATGGCGTCCACGATGATGTCCGCCACGGCATTCGAAGCCGGGTGGGCGTCTTCGTAGATATGGGTCCACACTTTTTCATAGGAATGCAGGATTCCTTTCGGCAGGTCTTTCTCGATGAGGCCGCCATCATACGGAAGGGTAAAATGTTCGCGTTTCATCTTTATTCAGGTTTGCAGTATTTGTCGAGCCAGGCAAAGAACTCGCGGTTCCAGTGGATGGAGTTCTGCGGCTTGAGGATCCAGTGGTTCTCGTCGGGGAAGAGGATCATCTTCGAGGGGACGCCCATCATCTGGGCGGCGTTGAAGGCCGACATCCCCTGCTCTACCGGCACGCGGTAGTCCATCTCGCCGTGCGTGACCAGAATCGGCGTGTCCCAGTTCTGGACCAGTTTGTGGGGCGAATTGGCATAGTGGCGGACGGAAGCGGGCGTCTTGCTCCACGGCGAGCCGGCCATATAGACACCGGGCGTCTTGCAGCCGCCGTTGTCCCAGTCGGGGAACCACATCTCCTCTGTACTCATGTACATCGACTCTTCGTTGAAGATGCCGGCGTGGGCCACGAAGGCCGAGAAACGGCCCTGATGGATGCCCGCCAGATAATATACCGAGTAGCCGCCGTAGCTGGCGCCGACGGCAGCCATCTTGCCCACATAGGGTTCAGCCTTGAGCGCGTCGGCCGCCGAGAAGTAATCACGCATATTCTGGCCGATGTAGTCGCCCGAAATCTGTTCGCACCATTCCTGGCCGAAAGCTGTCGTGCCGCGCCGGTTGGGCAGCACCACGATATAGCCCTGCGAGGCCATCAGCCGGTAGTTCCAGCGGTAAGACCAGCCCTGCGTGAGGGCGCCCTGGGGGCCGCCGAGGCAGAGCAGGATGGCGGGATATTGCTTCGAGGCGTCGAACTTGGGCGGATAGACCACCCAGGTGAGCATCTTCTTGCCGTCGGTCGTCGGAATCCAGCGCTCCTCCACCGTCGGGAGGTCCAGTTTGGCGAAGATCTCGTCGTTTTCGTGCGAGAGGACGTTCCAGGTGCCGTTGGCCAGCGAGATCGAGACAATCTCGGCCGGACGCAGCAGGGAGGTCTGGGTGGTGATGATGCGGTCGCCCACGAGGATCGGGGTGCCGTAGTCGTACCACTCGTGTTCTTTGGTCACGCGACTGAAATTGCCCTGAAGGTCGGTCTTCCAGATCTCCTTGACACCTTCGACCTCGGCGCTGAAATAGATTTCCTTCGAATCGGCCGACCACACGGGCGAGCCGACGTTGTACTTGAAGTTCTTCGACAATTCGATGCGCTCGCCGCTGACAATGGGCGAAATGAACAGGCGCACCTTGTCGGCTTCGTAGCCGTCGCGTTCCATGCTCAGCCAGGCGATCGTCTTGCCGTCGGGCGACCAGACGGGTTCGGTGTCGTAGCCCATCATGCCGGCAGAGGCATTGTACTGGGGATGGCCGACGCCGGCCTGCTCTTCCATATTATAGACATAGATGTCGGTATTGGTGGAGAAGGCATAGTCACGACCGGTGAGTTTGCGGCAGGAATACGCGATCTGGTAGCTGTCGGGGGCGAAGTCGAGCTGCTCGAGGCCGCCGAAGGGCTCGGTGGGCAGTTCATAAGGCGCACCGTCGAGGATATCGACGCCCTCGCCCAGTTTCTGTCCGTCGAACGGGGCATACCAGGTGTGCGGGATGTTCTCCACGAAATGGTCCCAGTGGCGGTACATCAGGCCTTCAATGGTGCGGGCCGTGGATTTTTCCAGATCGGGGTAGATGTCCACGGGCTTTTTCGCGACCTTGAATTCAGAGACATACATCACGTATTTCCCACTGGGGTGGAACTTGAATTCCGAGATGCCACCCGGCACGTCGCTCACCTGGCGGGCACCGGTGCCGTCGGCGTTCATGACGTAGATCTGGCCGCCCTTGAGGTAGGCGATGCGCTTGCCGCCGTCAATCCAGCGGGCGTTGGAAAGGCTCTTCGGGGAATGGGTCAGCTGCCTGTTGCCGCTGCCGTCGATGTTCATCACGAAGAGATTGCGGTTGCTGCGGTTTTCTTCAATCGAAGTATAGGCCACGCCATAGAGGATTTTCTGGCCGTCGGGCGAGACCTGCAGGTCGGAGATCTTGCCCAGCTGGTGCATGATTTCGGGCGTGAAATGTCCGTCGACGATCGTCACATCGTGTTTCTCGAGCACGGGTTCCGCCGGCGCACCACCGCCGCAAGCACTGATCATTGCCATAAGAAAGAAAAGAAAAGATATTCGCTTCATAATGTATCATATTATGGCTTTCTGTGGAAAATATATATTTGAAACAGAAAGCCTGATCAATCCTTATTGTTCTTCGTCGTAGCCGTAGCCGTAGTCAATGCCTTTGAGGGTGGCGGGGACGCCCTTCGACATCCAGACGGGCATCGGGGCGCCCTTGAGGAAATGGTCGAAGAACTGCGACAGACGGATGCTCAGGTCCTTGCGGTTGCGGCGCTCGCGCAGGTTGTGCGCTTCGTCGTTGTACTGCAGCATCCAGGCCTGTTTGCCCAGACGGCGGAGACCGTTGTAGAATTCGATGCCCTGCCACCACGGCACGGCGCCGTCGGCGTCGTTGTGCATGATCAACACGGGCGTCGTCACGTTGGGTACGTGGAACAGCGGGGAGTTCTCCACATAGAGGTCGAAGCCTTCCCAGAGGTTCTTGCCGATACGGCTCTGGCCTTCCTCATACTGGCCGGTACGGGCGATGCCACTCTCCCAGCGGATACCGCCGTAGGCGCTGGTCATGTTGCTCACCGGAGCGCCGGCACCGGCCGCCTTGAAGCGGTTGGTCTGGGTGATCAGGTAGGCCACCTGGTAACCGCCCCAGCTCTGGCCCTGGATGGCCATGTTGTCCCCATCGACCCAAGGGTACTGGCAGAGCATGTCCACACCCGGCATCAGGCACTTGAGGCAGCTCTGGCCCGGATGTCCGTCGGTATAGACCAGGTCGGGGACAAAGACCAGATAGCCGTTGCTCACGAAATACGGGATATTGATGGTCGAAGCGCTCGGGGCCGGGACGCGGCTGTTGTAGAGGGTCTCTGAGTTGCGCTCGTAGAAGTAGATCATCATCGGATATTTCTTCTGGGGATTGAAATCTTCCGGCTTGAAGAGCAGACCTTCGAGCGGCTTGCCGTCGGCGCTGGTCCAGCTGACGAGCTCGACCGTGCCCCAGTTGTAGTCGCGCTGCTGCGGGTTGATGTCGCTCATCTGCTGCTGGGTCTTGAAGTTGTCGGCCGTCTTCCAGACGTTGTTGCCGTCTTCGAAGCAGCCGCGGGTATAGAGCAGCGTACGGCCTTTCTTGCCGGCCGAAACCGCCATATTGCCGAAGGAATACGGACCTTCATAGAGTTTCTGGAGTTTCGCCTTCTTCTTGCCGAAGTCCTTGACGGCGAAGCCATGCTCCTTGGTGACGTGATTGAAGGTCGTGAAATACACCGGCTTGTCGGTCTTGATGGTACCGCCGCCGAACGGGCCGCGGGCCTCGGGATCGTAGTACGGGCTGGTATAGTTGTAGGTCGTCTTCGTCTCGCGGCCGACACCCTCGGTCGCGCGGAACGGCGCAACGGCTCCGGTCGGGTCGAACTGCCAGAGATCGTACTGGTCAGGGATCCAGAAGAATCGGGAATCATCCGCCCACATCGCCCGGCCCCAGGCACCCGGATCGGCCGGATGGTCGTCCTCTTCATTCCAGAAGGTCACGCCCAGCTGGGAGGTCAGTTCCTTGAACTGGCCCGTGGCCAGGGAGTAGAGATACCAGTTGTTTTCCTTCGGATGGAAGGCCACGGCATAAGCGCCGTCGGGAGAGACGGACCAGTTGCTGAACGGTGCATCCTTGCAGATGAGTTCACGCTTGCCGTCTTTGAGCGAAAGCTTGTACACATCGTTGTGGGCCGCATAGCTCCAGCTGCGCTGGACGCGGTAGGGTTTGTCGGTCGTCACGATGACATAATCCTGCGTGTTCTTCTCGTCGATGGAGACATTGGGGATCTGCTCGTCGGCCAGCTGGACGAATCCGCTGCCGTCGAAGTTCACCTTGGCCAGGTAGGTCCGGTTCTGCTCCCGGCGCAGGTTGTTCTTCTGCACGGGCTGGATGTACTCGTCGTTCCAGACCCAGATGTCGAGCTTCGGCTGTTCGAAGTCCACGAGGGTCGTATCTTTCTCACGCGGGATCGGGCAGGTACCCAGCGTCAGGAAATCCTTGTAGAAATCCACGGCACGCTGGTCGCCGATCTTCCAGCCTTTCGGGAGATTGGGGGAATCGTGCGAGAGGATCTTGCGGGCCGCGCCGCCCTCATAGAGATAAAGGTCGAGGCTCTTCTTGGCATCCTTGGCCGTGTCGAGCGTGCCGAAGAAGGCCAGGCGGTTGGCTTCATCGTTGAACACGAGGCTCTTGAAGGTCGCTTCCTTTTCACCCGTAAGGACTTCGCTCACCGCCTTGGTCACCGGATTGTAGAGGAAGACGCCGCGGACGTTCACGCTGTCCTTCTTGTCAGGTTTGGTCACATAGGCGATGCAGTCGCCTTTCTTCGAGACGATGTACGACTCGACACATTCCAGCGTATCGACGGCCAGCGTCTTGATATTGAGCACATAAAGATTATCCTTCGTCGATTTGGGAGCCGTTTTCTTCGCATCTTTCTCCTGCTTTTCACCTTCTTTCACCTTTTTGTCTTTCGGATCAGGCTTCGGCGCGGGTTTCTCGGCTTCCTGGAAAGCGACATAGTCGCCCAGGGTCTCACCGGTCTTGAAACTCTTCATCAGGGGATATTTCTCAATCTTGCCCGTGGCCAGGTCGAGGATGCCGAGGCTGTCCTTGGGCATCTCGGCCGGTTTCTTCTTGTCGATCTTCGCCTGGCGCGTCTCCTGGAACTTGGGCGCGATGCGGAAGACGACCTTGCTGGCGTCTGCCGAAATCTTCGCAAGCGTGGCGCGTTCGATGTCGTAGGTTTTGCCGGTCTTCACGTTGTAAAGATGCAGCACGAGGTCGCCTTCCTGCGGTGCGACGGTCCACTGGGCCCAGTCGCCGTCGTTCTCCACCAGGAGTCGGCTCACACTTTTCCAGCCGTCATAGACCGAGTGGTCAAGCGGCGGTTTTGCGGCAAAACTGCTTAAGGAAACAAGCAGGGCTGCCGCCAGAAGAATCGATTTTTTCATAAGATTGAGTATTTGATTTTTATTTGCAATTTCAAGCGGTTTCCCACAGGTTTGCAAATTTACAAAAAAGCCGTTTCAAATCGTTTAGCCACGGCTGCTTTTTTCAGAAAAAATGCCTATCTTCGCATTTAACTGGGGTTTTTCCCAAAAATCCCAACATTTGGGGATTGCCCCGCAAGTTGCCAAACCGTACTTTTGCAAACTCAATTCCTGTCCCGAATGAAGCGATTATTCCTGACCCTGCTATCCCTGCTGACCCTGGTTTCCGCACTCTCCGCCCGGGAGAAACTACCGGCCGTGGCCGTGGTGGTCGATCCGGCCACGCAAGAGGCCATCGCCGCCGACGTCGATGCCTTCGTAACCTCGATGCAAGCGGTCGGAAAACGGGGCCTGCTCCTGGTGGATCGCTGGAACCACCCCGATTCGCTCCGGGCGGAACTCCGCCGCCTCTACGAAAAAGAAGGGCTGGAAGGCGCCGTCCTGGTGGGAAACATCCCCATTCCGATGGTCCGCGACGCCCACCACATGACCACCGCCTTCAAAATGAATCCGAAAATGGCGTGGGAGCGCTCCAGCGTGCCTTCCGACCGTTTCTACGACGATTTCGACCTGCGCTTCGACTACCTGAAGCATGACGACGCCAGGCCGCTGCTGCACTACTATTCGCTGCGCGCCGATTCTCCCCAGGTCATCCACTGCGACATCTGGACTTCGCGCATCAAGCCGCCGCAGGTGCCGGGTGTCAGCGCCACGCAGGCCATCGCGCAGTACCTGCGCAAGGCAGTGGCTGCCAAATCCGAAGCCCGCACGCCAGTCCGCAATGTGCTGCATTTCGCCGGACACGGCTACAACTCCGAATCGCTGCAGGCCCGCATCGACGAGAAATGGTCCCTGCAGGAACAGTTCCCCGCCCTGGGCCGGGAACCCGGCAGCCGGCTCGATTTCCTCAACTTCGACCAGGAAGCCGTCATCCGCACGCGCCTGCTGCAGCTGCTCGGCTCCGAAAAGTACGACCTGGCTATCCTGCACCACCACGGCTCGCCCGAGCAGCAGCTGCTCAGCGGCACGATGACCGGAACCATGCCGCGCGACCTGCTGGCCACGGCCAAGATCTATTTCCGCGGCAAAATCCGCGACGCCAAGGATCCGGCGGCGACGAAAGCCCGTTTCATGAAGGAATTCGACCTGCCCGAAAGCTTCTTCGAAGATTCCCCCGAACTGATGGCCGCCGACAGCACGCACTACGCGCAGATGGACATCAACATTCCCGACCTCTACGGGAAACAGACCAACGTCCGGATGCTGATCCTCGACGCCTGCTTCAACGGCTCGTTCAACAATGACGACTATATTGCCGGCTACCACATCTTCAACCCCGGCCGCTGTCTCGTGGTCAAGGCCAACACGGTCAACACCTTGCAGGACACCTGGACCAACGAACTGATGGGCCTGCTGGGGGCCGGCGTGTGCGTGGGCAACTGGGCCAAGGGACAGTTGACGCTCGAAAGCCACCTGCTGGGTGATGCCAGCTGGCGCTTTGCGAACGATTTCCCCAAATACGACATGGACCGGGCGATCAACGCCCGCCGGGCCGACAAGCGCTTCTGGCGCAAGCTGCTGGGCTGCGGCGTGACCGACATCGAATCGCTGGCCGTCAAGCTGCTCAATGAAAACGATGCCATCCGCCCCGAAGAACTCCTGGCCATCGAGCGCGACAGCGACAAGGCCGTCCTGCGGCTCTCCGCCTTCATGGCGCTCAAGCGACGCGCCGACGGCCACCTGACCGAAGCCATCCGGCTCGGCCTGGCCGACAGCTACGAGCTGCTGCAGCGCCTCGCCGCCCTGACGGCTGACGTCAGCGGCGACCCGGCCCTCGCGGAAACGGTCCAGGCGATGGCCGCCGATCCTTCGACCTCGCCGCGCGTGGCTTTCCAACTCAAGACCGGCCTGCCCGCGTTCAAACCGTCCGACTATACGCTGGGTGAGTTTGCAGACCTGACCAAAGCGGATGTGTCGCTGCGCGACAAGCGCTTCACCATCTCAGCCCAGCGCAACAACTGCAACCCCTTCTGCATCGAGCCCATGCTGGCCTGGTTCCGCCAGTGCGACGACGTGCAGATGCGGATCGACATCGCCGAGACGCTCGGCTGGTACCGCTATTCCTATCGGAAATCGGAGATCCTGGATGCCTGCCGCACGCTGCTCGGCAGCGAAAAGGAAGCGGCCGTGCGCGCCGAACTCGAAAAAACCCTCCGAAGACTTACCGACAGATAATAAAGTATCAACAATAACCTAAAAACTAACTCGTATGCAAAGAATCCAAAAAGCGCTGGCACTCTGCCTGCTTCTGCTCGCCTCCGTCGGAGCGTACGCCCAGGGCGGCTCCGGGACGCGCGTAAGCGGCCGTGTGCTGGAAGAGGGTACCGGCGTACCCGTGGAATTTGCCGTCGTCGTGCTCGCTCCGCAGGAGCTCTATACCACGACCGACCGCAATGGTGCCTTTGAATTCAAGAACGTCGATCCCGGAAAGGCCGTCATCTCGGTCCAGTACGTCGGCAAGGAGACCATCGAAAGAGAGGTCACCGTCGTCGCGGGACGCAACAACGAATTCAGGTTTGAAATGAAAGAAACGACCTTCCGTCTGGAAGAAGTGACGGTCGTAGCCAAACAGAGCAAGGCCGGCAACTCGACGGCCTCGAGCATTTCCCGCCAGGCGATGGACCACATGCAGGCCAGCTCGCTGACCGACCTGATGGCTTTCCTGCCGGGCGCTTCGCTGGCCAACCCGAGCCTGTCGTCGGCCCAGCAGTTCAACATCCGCACGGCCTTTGACGGCACGGGCGGCGGCTCGACCTACGGTATGAATATGAACAGTCTCGGTACGTCGATCATCGTGGACGGCGCTCCGGTCTCGGCCAACGCCAACATGCAGGCCCTTTCGCCGACCATCTCGGGCGGCGTGGGCGCCACCCAGCAGGGCGTGGACTCCCGCAGCATCTCGACCGACAACATCGAAAGCGTGGAAGTCATCCGCGGCGTCGCCTCGGCGGAATACGGCGACCTGACCTCCGGTGCCGTGATCGTGCACTCGAAGGCCGGCCGCGAACCGTTGAGCATCCGCGTCAAGGCCAATCCGTACACCTACCAGGCAGCCGCCTCGAGCGGTTTCGGCCTGGGCGCCAGAGGCGGCATCCTCAACCTGACCGCCGACTACGCCTACAACACCACCCGCCTGTACGAAGCCTACTCCTACTACCAGCGCTTCAATGTGAAGGGCCTCTGGAGCAAGAATTTCGGCAAAATACTGAGCACCAACACCTCACTGAGTTTCGGCCTGCAGAAGGATACCCGCGACCGCAACCCCGACGACCTGCGTACCCAGCTGGTGACCAAGGGCAATGAGAAAAATGTCCGCCTGACCACCAACGGTACCTTCGACATCAATGCCGGCTGGCTGAAGACCATCAAGTACAACATCAGCGGAAGCTACGCCGACAAGTACAACTATGTGAGCGAACTGCTCTCCAATGCCGAAAGCCTCCATTCCGCCGCCCTGACCGACGGTGTGATCCTTTCCAACACGCCCGGCAAGGATGTCTATGACATCGACGGCAACAAGATCACCAATTTCGGCAGCGCCGACGCCGCCAACTGGATCCGCGTCCTTCCGTATGAATATACCGAGGAATACGAGATCTTCGGCAAGGAACTCAACGTCTATGCCCAGGTCAAGGCCGACTTCAACAAGGCCTGGGGCCGCAGCAACAACCACATCCTGATCGGTGCCGATTTCAAGACCGACGGCAACCTGGGTGAAGGCAAAGTCTATGACGAAGCCTTCCCGCCGATGCGCAACAACTCGGCCGACTACTCGTCCTACCGCAAGCGTCCGTACTACGAGGTTCCGTTCGTCAACCAGCTGGGCGCCTTCCTGGAAGACACCTACACCACGACCTTCGCCGACCGAAACCTCAACATCAAGGCCGGTGTCCGCTACGACAACATCAATGGCAAGAGCGCCATCAGCCCGCGCTTCAACGGTTCCCTCGACCTGTTCCCGCGGGTGCTGACCCTGCGCGGCAGCTGGGGTATCAGCGCCAAGGCGCCGACCGCCCTGATGCTCTACCCGGAAAAGGCCTACTTCAACATCAACAACTACGACTACCAGGATGCCGACGGCAACCGCACCACCGTGGCGACGGTCCGTACCTTCGACCCGACCAACAAGAGCCTGGAAATCGCCAAGCAGCGCACGGCCGAGGTCGGCTTCGACCTGCGGATCGCCGACCGCTACCGCCTGTCGGTGACGGCCTTCGACAACCTGATGAAGAACGGTTACGGCTTCGGCTACAACCTCAATGCCTGGCAGCGCGTCCCCTACTACCGCTATGTGGCCACCCAGAATGAAGCGGGCGAATACCTGCCGAAACTGGCCAACGACGGCAATCCCTACCAGATCTTCCTGCACTTCACCACGCCGCTCAACAGCAACTGGTCGCACAACCGCGGTATCGAATACGAACTCGACCTGGGCCGCTTCGAAGCCATCCGCACCTCCTTCTACATCAACGGTGCCTACATCCAGTCGCGCTACAAACAGATGTCCCCGACCTTCGACCAGAACAGCAACGGCAACAACATCGAACGCCACGTGGCCATCTACGAAGCCGGCCGCTATCTCCGCTGCTCGGACCGCCTGAACACGGCCCTGCGCGTGACGCACAACATTCCGGAACTCGGTTTCGTCATCACGCTCCTGACCCAGGTCAACTGGATCGACAAGAACTGGATGGAAAGCAACGTGGCCGATGACACCGTGTTCTCGCAGTGGCTTTCCTACGAAGACGGACAGGTGCATCCCTACAACGCCTCCATGCGGACCGACCCGGACTACGCCTATATGTTCGATTCCTACAGCGGCGTACGCTTCGTGGCAGAGAGCTACTTCCCTACCGTGTTCTTCAACCTCAACATCTCCAAGGAGATCGGAAACTGGCTGACAGCTTCGTTCTTCGCCAACAACATCTTCAACAGCCGCCCGCTCTACGAGTCGAAAGCCTATCCCGGCACCTACACGGCCCTGCTGAGCGACACGCCGCTGTTCTTCGGTTTCGACCTGAAACTCACCATCAGATAAGGAGGATTCCACTATGAAAAAATATATCATCCTGGCGCTTTCAATGCTGACCGTCCTGGGCTGCACCCAGTTCGAGGAACTCAAGGGCGTTTCCGAAGTGAAACCCCTGACCACGGGCATCACGGTCACGACCAACACCGTGGACGCGAGCGTTCCCCGTCCGGACAGCTATACGGTCCGCTTCATCAACTACGACGAGAAGCTCGACATCAGCGCGAAGACCGACGCCACCGGCAAGGTCTCCGTCCCCAACCTGATCCCGGGCCGCTACAACGTGACCGTCTCGGCCGAAGTGGCCCAGGGCGGCTTCACCTACTACTACAGCGGCACGCTGACCAACAAGGTCATCACCAGCGACACCTCGCTGAGCATCGACGCCGCCGCCTCGAAGGCGGGCGCCCTCGTGTTCAAGGAAATCTACTACAACGGTGCCTCCGGCTACTATTTCAAGGACCAGTTCTACGAGATCTACAACAACAGCGACGAAGTCCAGTACGTGGACGGCCTGTGCATCGGCACCCTGATGCCGGCCACCGCCTCGACCACCATCTACAACTGGATCGTGGAAGACGGCCATCCGGAGAACTACGTGTACCTGGGCGCCGTCTGGCAGATCCCGGGCAGCGGCAGCGACTATCCGGTAAAGCCGGGTGAAAGCATCATCATCGCCCAGGGAGCCCAGAACCACAAGCTCATCAAGGACACCAGCCCGGTTGACCTGAGCAAGGCCGAGTTCGAAACCTTCATCGTCAACCAGACCGTCAACCCGGACAACCCCGAATCGGTCAACATGACCCTGAAGATCGACTTCAACGTCTTCGGTACCCAGTGGCTGTCGTCCGTGTTCGGCTGCGCCTATGTGATCTTCTTCCCCGACCGGGAATTCGACAATTCGACCTGGGTCCAGCCCGACGGCTACACGACCAAGGCCAAGGAATTCCCCATCGACTGCATCATCGACGGTGTGGAACTGGTGAACAATGCCACCAAGATCAACCAGAAACGTATGCCGACCACCATCGACGCCGGCGCGACCTTCACCGGCGCCACCTACACCGGCAAGAGCGTGTGCCGGAAGATCCGTTCGACCAAGGACGGCCGCAACCTCTATATGGACACCAACAACTCCTCCGACGACTTCCAGGTCACCGACGTGGCCGTAGTCCGTCGCGACGGTGCGGGCGTACCGTCCTGGAGTCCGGCCGCCAAATAATGACTGACCCTAAAATGAAGACGAATATGAAAAGATATTTCCTGATTTCAGTGATGGCCCTGGGCGTCGCGCTCAGCGCCGCGGCACAGGGCAGTGGCACCGACTATCCCGCCCGGGTCGAACTGGTCAAAGCCCAGTCCGCCTGGTTCAATTCCGCCAACGCGGCCGGCATGACCATCGATCCGCTGGCCGTCTATCATGACCTTTCGTTCGGCTACGGCCTCGGACGCGGCGATTTCCGCCTGCAGCCCGAAGGCAATACCAATATCCTGGACATCTTCACCTCCGGCGCAACCTCGCTCGGACGCGGACAGGTGTGGGGCGCCTTCAACTACCGCAACATCTCGGCGAAGGACACCCGCTTCAACACCATGACGCTCAACCTGGAGGACGACCTCCCGTTCGTCGTCTCCGACGCCAATGTCAGCCCGTGGAAGAAGCAGCGCTATGACATGTCGATGAAGGCTTCCACCCCGCTCGTGGGCGACCTGGTGGCCTTCGGTATCAGCGCCAACTACTTTACCGAGAGCGGCGCCAAACAGGTGGACCCGCGCTGCACCGACTATGAGTACGGCATCACGGCCGAACCGTCGGTGGCCTTCCACTTCGGCGGCCATACCATCGGTCTTTCCGGTATCTACCGCAACGGCGGTGTCCGCGAAGTGCCCGTCAACAGCAACAGCCAGCAGGACCAGGTGGCCTACATCCTCCGCGGTCTGGGCAACTACACCGACGCGGTGGTCGGCTCGCTGAGCGGCATCGGCACCTTCTACTATAAGCGCAACCTCTACGGCGGTTCGCTGCAGTACGGTTTCGGCGGCCGCGACCTCAAGCTGCTGGCCGAAGGCGGCTACAGCTACCAGATGGTCGATGCCTTCCAGACCCCGACCAAGCCGCAGCGGATGGGTTCCACCATCCAGCAGAAGATCTTCGGCAAGGCCCAGATCCTGGCCGAGAGCGAGACGGTGCTGAGCAAAGTCACGGTGGAAGGTTTCCACCGCACGACCGAAGGCGTGGAATTCCTGCAGGAACTGGGTGTCGAATGGCAGACCATCGGCAAATACATCCGCAGCAACTACGACCTGTGGCACCTGGCCCTGGGTTACGATTTCTTCCGCAAGGGTGAGGCCGGCTACAACTGGATGGCGGGTGCGCGCGCTGCCTATGACGAGCACAACGACAAGTACATCCTCCCGGCTTCCGAGATGAACTACAAGAACCTCACGGGTGAGCTTTACGCCAAGAAGAACTGGCTGATCGGCGAGGTCTCGGTGCTGGCCCAGATCCGCGGCGCTTTCCGCAAGAATCTGGAGGCCAACTACCAGTATGGCGGAGCCGATCCCAATTCGGTGGTTGTCAAGGAGTTCTACCAGAAGGATTTCGAATACAACACGGCCGGCTGCTGGAAAGCCGGCGCCGGTATCAACGTGGCGTTCCCGCTGGGCGGCCGCACCGCGATGTTCTGCGCCCTGGAAGGCGACTATCTCAAGCCGCTGAACCTCGACAGCAAGCGCCTGCTCGGAACCCTGACGATCGGTTTCACCTTCTAAGGATCCGCCATGCGAAAAACCATCCTATTGATTCTTACCTGTTTGCTGTGCTCCGGTCTCGGGGCACAGCAAATTGCTGACAGGAGCTTCGCGATTTTCGTGGACAAAGCCACGGCGGAGGCCTGCCGCAGCGAGCTGGAAGCCTACCGCAGCGCCATCGCTGCGGAGGGCCTGCCGGCTGAAATCTACGCCGACGCCTGGCGCACACCTGAACAGGTGCGCGACTGCATCCGGCAGCTGTACCGCGAAAAGGGGCTGGAAGGCGCCGTTTTCATCGGCGACATCCCCGTCGCCATGATCCAGGGAGCCCAGCATTTCACCTCGGCTTTCAAGATGGACCAGCAGACCTTTCCGATGTTCGACGCAAGCGTGCCTTCCGACCGCTTCTACGACGACTTCGGCCTGAAATTCCGTTTCATTGCACAGGACAGCACCCGGCACGACCTGTTCTACTACTGGCTGACCGGCGATTCCGCGCAGCGCATCCACTGCGACATCTACACGGGCCGCATCCGCGCCACCGAGCCGGGTGAAGCGGGCTTTGCCCAGATCCGGGCCTATCTGAAGAAAGCCGCGGCCGCGCACAAGGAAAACAACCCGCTCGACCGCCTGGTCTCCTACACGGGCGAAGGTTCCTTCTCCAACAGCCTCTCGGCCTGGAAAGACGAGAGCATCACCCTGCGCGAGCAGATGCCCGCCGCTTTCACGGAAGCGGACGGCGCGAAGTTCTACATGTTCTACATGTATCCCGACATCAAGGAGGTGCTGGCACGGGAAATGGCCCGGCCCGACGTGGACCTGATGTTCTACCATGAGCACGGAACGCCCGACCGCCAGTGGCTCACCCATCTGGCACCTGCCGAAACGGACGATGAATTCTACGCGAACGGCCGCCTGGCCGCCCGCCAGCTGCTCCGCCGCAACGTGCGCTATGGCACCGATCCGATGAAAACCCGCGACCGCATGATGCGGGAATACGGCATCGACAGCACCTGGTTCGACGGCTGGGACGATCCCGCCGTCGTCGCCCAGGACTCGCTCGACGACCTGAAAACCGGCATCGTGCTCGAAGACGTGCGCCGGTACAATCCCAATCCCCGCTTCGTGATCTTCGACGCCTGCTACAACGGCGACTTCCGCGAAACTGATTTCATCGCCGCCGAATACATCCTGGGCAGCGGCCGGACCGTGGCCTGCCTGGGCAATTCGGTCAATGTGCTGCAGGACAAATCCTCTTCCGACCTGCTCGGCATGCTGGCGGAGGGCTACCGCGTGGGCGAATGGGCCCAGATGACCAACATCCTGGAAAGCCACATCATCGGCGACCCGACCTTCCGTTTCACGGCGTCCGGTTCCGCCAGGCGGCCCGACCTGCACAGCACCGACCCGGCCTACTGGCTCTCCGTCCTGCGGGACGAAAAGCTCCCTTCGGACCTGCAGTCCCTGGCCCTCTACAAGCTCTTCGACCTCAAGTACGAAGGCCTGTCCGACCTGCTGCGCGAAACCTATTTCAACAGCCCGTCCTACATGCAGCGGCTGCAGTGCCTGCATCTGCTGCCCTACTACAACGACGGCAACTACGCCACGGTGCTCAAGGCCGCGCTGGAAGACCCCTATGAGTTCATCCGCCGCAAGGCCGTATATTATATGGGTAAGGTGGGACGGAACGATTTCGTGCCCGGCATTGTCCGGCTCTACATGAACGACTACCTGAGCGAACGCATCGCCTTCAACGTCTGGCAGAGCCTGAGCCACCTCGACACGGGGCTGGCCGCCGAACTTTTCGACGAGGCCATCGACAAGGCCGACATCTACGACAAGGAAGCCTTCCGCAAGCGCGTACAGGCCAGTGTGGACGGTGCCCGGGGTATGTATGTGTCGAGCCTGCGCGCGCTGAGTGACCCGGACTACAAGCGCTACAAGAAATCGTTCACCCAGTCGCTGCGCAACAATCCCTATCCGTCCCTCGTGCCGGATGCCCTACGCAAGCTCGCCGACACGTCGGAAGACACGCAGTACCGCATCCTGCTGGCCGAAGCCCTCGGCTGGTATGTGCGCGCCTGGAACCGCGCCGACATCATCGCCGGCTGCCGGCAGATCCTCGCCACGGAGAAGGACCTCGACCCGGCCCTGGCCGATGAACTGACCAAAACCATCAACCGTCTGGAGGAATACATGCGATGAAACGACTTTCCCTCTTATTTGCCATCGCCGCCGTCCTGCTGGGTGCAGGAACGCTGGGCGCCGCCCCGAAAGCGCCGAAAGCCACCGGGACCTTTGCCATTTTCATCGACAACGCCTCTTATGACGCCTGCCGCGCCGAAGTGGACGCCTACCGCGACCAGTTGGTATCCGAAGGGCTGAACGCCGTCGTCCTTCCGGGCGACTGGGCTACGCCCGAACAGGTGAAGGCCCGCATCGCGTCGCTTTCCCGCAAGAAACCCGCGCTGGAGGGCATGGTCCTGATCGGGGACATTCCCGTGGTGCGCGTCCGCCAGGGCCAGCACATGACCACGGCCTTCAAGATGAATGAGAACACCTTCCCACGCGTGGAATCGTCGGTCACCTCCGACCGCTACTACGACACGCCTTCGCTGGATTTCGAATTCATCGGCCGCGACTCGGTCAATGCCCGGCATTTCTACTACAACCTGACGGAAAAGGGTGCACAGCATGTGCAGCCGGCCTGGTATTCCGGCCGCATCCTCGTGCCGGCCGACTATCCCGGCGACCACCAGGAGATTCTGCGCCGCTATCTGCAAAAAGTGGTGGCCGCCCACAAGCAGGTGCAGGAAGAAGGCAATCCCCTCGACCACTTCCTCTTCTTCGCGGGCCACGGCTACAACTCCGACTGCCTGACCGTCTGGCGGCAGCAGCCGCTCCTGTTCCGGGAATATTTCCCGGCGGCCTTCAAGCAGTCGTCCGGTAACCATTTCTACAATTTCCGGCAGGATCCGTACATGAAATTCAAGCTCTTCACCGAGCTGCAGCGGACCGGGACCGACGTGTTCATGTTCAGCGAGCACGGCGCCCCCGATACGCAGTACATCAACGGCAGCTACCCGGCCAGCGGCCTGCAGGAGAATGTCGTGGAACTCAAGCGTTCGCTGCGCAGCTACTACCAGCGTCTGGAAGCCCGCCGCGGCCATGAGAAGGCCGAGGAATTCGCAGCGGAAGCCTGCAAGGAATATCATTTCGACCGCAGCATCTTCTCGCCCGAAGCCTTCGCTGCCGAAGCCAAGGGCGATTCGATCGCCAAGGCCGACGTGAACATCTCGCTCGAAGACCTTGAGAAGGTCCATACCAACGCCCGACTCGTCATCCTCAACGCCTGCTACAACGGCTCCTTCCACGAGCCGGGCTATGTGGCCGGCTACCACATCTTCGGCGAGGGCGACTGCATCGCAGCCCAGGGCAACACGGTCAACGTGCTGCAGGACAAATGGGCCGACCAGCTGCTCGGCCTGCTCGCCCTCGGCGAGCGCCTCGGCGCCTGGCAGAAGGAATTCTGCTGGCTGGAATCGCACTTGATCGGCGACCCGACCTACCGCTTCTCGGCCGTGGCGGAAGACGCCGCCGCACTGGAAGCCGTGCAGCGTGCCGCTTCACTCAAGCACCGCGCCGAAGCCGGCAGGATGACCTCGGCCGAGATCCGCGCCGTGTTCGAAAGCGATCCTTCCTGGATCGTCCGCAGACAGGCACTCCAGGCCATCGAGCCGTTCGCCGACGAGAACGCCGTGCAGGTGATCCTCCGCGGATTCAACGATCCCTTCGAGGGCATCCGCCGCGAATGTTGCCACGCCGCCGGCCGCATCGGTGACCCGCGTTTCATCGCGCCGCTCATCAAGATCGAGACCGAAAGCGACGAAGTCATCCGCGCCCAGTATGCCGCTAACAGCGCCCTGACGCAGTTCAACCCCGCCGACATGCCGGCCGACTATGCCGCCTCGAAGCGGATGCAGCGCGTGATCAAGCGCAACGAAGAGCAGATGCAGCTGATCCTCGATCGTGACGCCGACCCCACGGACCGCGAGTTCGCCATCCGGAGCCTGCGCAACTACCCGATGCACTGGCGCACGGACGCGCTGCTGAAGATGGTCACCGATTCCACGGACAACGAGTCCCTGCGCATCGTGATGGCCGAGGCCCTCGGCTGGTTCTGCCACTCCGTCGAGCGCGAGAAGATCGCCGCCACGCTCAGCGACTGCCTCGCCCGCGACAAGAGCCTCTCCCCGCGCCTGCGCCGCGAGATGGCCAAGGCCGTCAAGCGGATCCAGGGGAAATAATTTTCGTAATTATTTGGTGGTTTGGATTTTAATCCGTACATTTGCAGCCCTGCGAAAAATACGCAGGGCTTTTTAACTTATTAATAAACACCAAATTAAGAACCAAATGCCTGGTATTATTGGAAAGAAAGTCGGTATGACTTCCGTGTTCAGTGCCGAGGGAAAAAATCTTCCATGCACTGTGATTGAGGCTGGTCCGTGTGTTGTCACGCAAATCCGTACAGTTGAAAAAGACGGTTACGCCGCTGTACAGCTTGCCTATGACGAAATCTCCGAGAAGCACGCCAGCAAACCCTTGAAGGGTCATTTTGAAAAGGCAGGGACCACCCCCAAGCGCAAGCTCGTCGAGTTCAAGAACGATTTCCCGATGGAGCTCAAGCTGGGTGATTCGATTACGTTGGCCGATCTCACCAAGCGTGAGCTCAAGTGGATCGACGTGACCGGCATCTCCAAGGGTAAAGGTTTCCAGGGCGTTGTGAAACGTCACCACTTCCAGGGCGTCGGCGGACAGACCCACGGTCAGGACGACCGTCTCCGTCACCCCGGTTCCATGGGTGCATCTTCGTGGCCTTCCCGCGTTTTCCCGGGAATGCGTATGGCCGGCCACATGGGCGGCGACCGCGTGAAGGTTTTCAACCTCGAGGTCATCAAGGTCATCCCTGAGAACAATCTTATCATCGTGAAAGGTTCCGTACCCGGAGCCAAGGGATCTTACTTAATTCTGGAGGACTAAGCGCTATGAAACTGGATGTTTTGAAAATCGACGGCACTGCTTCCGGCAAGCAGGTCGAACTCGACGAGGCCATTTTCGGCATCGAGCCCAACGACAATGCCATCTATCTCGACGTGAAACAGTATCTGGCTGCCCAGCGCCAGGGTACCCACAAGACCAAGGACCGCAGCGAAGTTGCTTTCTCCACCAAGAAGATGGGTCGCCAGAAAGGCGGCGGCGGTGCACGCCACGGCAGCATCAAGTCCAACATCTACGTGGGCGGTGGCAACACCTTCGGACCGAAACCCCGCGACTATCATTTCAAGCTCAACAAGAAGCTGAAACAGCTCGCCCGTTTCTCCGCCCTCTCCTACAAGGCCAAAGAGAACGCCATCACGATGGTCGAACCCTTCTCGATGGACGCCCCCAAGACCAAGGAATTCATCAAGATCCTGGAGAACCTCAAGGCCTACGGACGCAAGACCCTGGTCGTGCTTCCTGAAAATTCAAAGAATATTTACCTGTCGTCTCGCAACCTTCCTGAAGTCAAGGTCATCACCATTGACGAAATCAACACCTACACCCTCGTGGATGCCAATCATCTCGTGATGGTGGACGGCGTGCAGGACATCATTGCTGAAAGACGCAAATAAAACCTGTCAGACAATGGGAATTTTAATTAAGCCTCTCGTAACTGAGAAATTGACGGTTCTGGGCGATAAGTTGAACCGTTACGGTTTTCTTGTTGACCGCGATGCCAACAAGATCGAGATCAAGAAGGCGGTAGAACAGATGTATGGTGTTTCAGTCAAGGATGTCAATACGGTGAACTACCACGGTAAACGCAAGAGCCGTTATACGAAAGACGGTTTACAGACAGGCCGCACGAACCACTACAAGAAGGCGTTCGTTACCCTGGCCGGAGATGACAAGATTGACTTCTATAGCAACATTTAAGTAAGCCATGGCAATTCGCAAGTTCAAACCGGTAACTCCCGGTACCCGTAATAAGGCGATCAGCGCATTCGACGAGATCACCTGCACGACCCCTGAAAAGAGCCTCCTCCGTCCGCTCCGCGGAACCGGCGGCCGCAACAACCAGGGCAAGATGACGATGCGTTACCTCGGTGGCGGACACAAGAAGATGTATCGCGTCATCGACTTCCTGCGCAACAAAGACAACTACACCGCCACCGTCAAGACCATCGAGTACGACCCCAACCGCACTGCTCGCATTGCGCTGGTCGTCTATGGCGACGGTGAGAAGCGTTATATCATTGCTCCCAACGGACTCAAAGTGGGCCAGACCATCGCTTCCGGCCCCGGCGTCGCTCCGGAAATCGGAAACGCGCTGCCGCTGGCAGAGATTCCGCTCGGTACCCTCGTGCACAACATCGAACTCCGCCCGGGCAACGGTGCGGCGATGGCACGCAGCGCGGGCGCTTTCGCCCAGCTGACCGCACGTGAAGGCAACCACGCCATCCTCCGTCTCCCTTCGGGCGAGACCCGCATGGTGCTGGTCACCTGCCGTGCCACGGTCGGTACCGTCTCCAACGCAGACCACAACCTGGAAAGCCACGGCAAAGCCGGCCGTCGTCGCTGGCTGGGCCGCCGGCCGCACAACCGTGGTGTCGTGATGAACCCTGTGGATCACCCGATGGGTGGTGGCGAAGGCCGCGCCTCCGGTGGACACCCGCGTTCCCGCAAGGGTCTCCCTGCAAAGGGCTACAAGACGCGCAACCCGAAGAAGACTTCCAACAAGTTCATCATCGAGAGAAGAAAGAAATAACGGAATAAAACTGCAAAGATTATGAGTCGTTCACTTAGAAAAGGTCCGTACATCCAGGAAGCCCTGGAGAAGAGAGTGCTCGCCATGAACGAGGGCACGATGAAGAAAGAAGTCATCAAGACCTGGTCCCGCGCCAGCATGATCTCCCCTGACTTCGTAGGCCACACGATCGCCGTCCACAACGGCACCAAGTTTATTCCGGTATATGTCACGGAGAACATGGTAGGTCACAAGCTCGGTGAATTCGCACCGACCCGTACCTTCAAAGGCCATTCCGGCAACCGTTAAAATTTAAAAAAGAGAGTACACAATGGGAGCTCGTAAAAGAGAAATGGCCGAAAGGCTGAAAGAAATAAAGAGACACACGGCGATTGCAAAGCTGAATGATGTCCCTACTTCCCCCCGCAAGATGCGCCTTGTGGCCGATATGATCCGGGGTGTCGAAGTCAACCGCGCTTTGGATATTCTCCATTATTCAAAGAAAGAGGCTTCTTACCGTCTGGAGAAACTGGTGCGCAGCGCCATCGCCAACTGGGAAGCCAAGAACGAAGATTCGCGCAAGGAGCTGGAAAACGGCAACGTGTATGTCCAGACCATCATGGTCGACGGCGGCCGTCAGCTCAAACGCATCCGCACCGCCCCGCAGGGCCGCGCCGCCCGTATCCGCAAGCGTTCGAACCACGTCACGGTGATCGTCGCTGCCAAGAACAATGAAAAACCCGCAGAAGAACCGGCACAGGAGGCCGCTGAGGCATAATTATGGGACAGAAGACCAATCCGATCAGCAACCGTCTGGGTATCATCCGTGGCTGGGACTCCAACTGGTACGGTGAGTATCCTTCCCGCATCCTCGAGGATTCCAAGATCCGCGAATACCTGAACGCCCGCCTGGCGAAAGCTTCCCTGTCGAAGATCGTCATCGAGCGCACGCTCAAGCTCATCACCGTCACCATCCACACCGCCCGTCCGGGTATCATCATCGGCAAAGGCGGCCAGGAGGTCGACAAACTGAAGGAAGAGCTCAAGAACATCTGCAACAAGGATGTCCAGATCAACATCTTCGAGGTGAAGCGTCCGGAAGTGGATGCCAACATCGTGGCCAACAACATCGCCCGTCAGCTCGAAGGCCGCGTGTCGTATCGCCGCGCCATCAAGATGGCCGTCGCTTCGACAATGCGCATGGGTGCCGAGGGTATCAAGATTCAGATCGCCGGCCGCGTCGGTGGTGCTGAAATGGCCCGCAGCGAGATGTTCAAGGAAGGCCGTACGCCGCTCCATACTTTCCGTGCCGATATCGACTACGCCCTGGCAGAGGCTCACACCAAAGTCGGCGTGCTCGGCATCAAAGTCTGGATCTGCAACGGTGAGGTTTACGGCAAACGCGATCTGTCGCCGAACGCCGGTGTCAACGCCGCTGCACAGGGTGCAGGTGGCGAGCGCCGTGGCGGCGAACGTCGTCCGCGTGGCGAACGTCGTGGTGACCGCGGTGAGCGTCGCGGCGGCGAACGTCGTGGCGGTGACCGTGGCGAACGCCGTGGCCGTCGCGAGGAGTAGACGGGAATCTCGACAACCAAAGAAGCCAGTTCCTTCAGGGAGCTGGCTTTTTTGTGCATCCCCGCCCTCGTCCCGCGGCCGCTGGACATCGCTTGCGGCGGCTGAACAGCGCCGGCGGCGGCTGGACACTGCCGGCGGCGGCTGGACACTGCCAGCGGCCGGACACAGAATGCGTGCAGCCGGGGAAAAACACATTCTGTGTCCAGATATCAACGCCCGTCACCGCACGTCATCCACGTCCTTTCCCTGTGACTCTCGCTTCGCCCGCTCCCGGCGACCGGGAATCTCGACTCAAACTTTGCATAATTTTTGCAGCGCATCTCACTGCATCTTGCAGCAGCATTCCTTACGTAGCGGAGAGACGCAGCGAAGGTCAAGTGTTGAAGAAAGTGGTTGTAGAAATTGGAATGCCATGAGAAAAACCGTTCATCTTTGTCTTTCGTCACACGACGAAGTCCTTTTCCGAAACGAAGCCGACTTGATTTTCGGATTCAATTGTTTTGCCGTTGCTGCCTTGACGACGGAATCCCGGGCGCTGGCGGAAGGCCGCCTGTCCACGCACCACCACAGTATGGTACAAACCGACTGCCCGCAAGAAGTGATGTTTCGCAACCGGAACGCCTACTCACGCTATTTCAATACCAAATACAAGCGGAAAGGACGGTTGGGAGAAAAATTCTACTTCCTGCTGGAAATCGAAGGGTTGTACCACACGCTGGCGGCACTCAATTATGTCAACCGGCAGGGCTTGCACCACGGGCTGGCCGCCACCCCGTTTGACTACCCGCACGGCTCGGCAAACGCATTTTTCCGCAAAGAACTGGGAAAAGAGCCGCCGCAGTTCCTGCTGCCCAAATCGAAGCGTCGGCATTTCCTTCCCTCAAATGCAGTTGTTCCGGAACAGTACAGAATGGACAGCTCCGGGCTGTTGCTGCCGGAAGACATTCTGGACACGGCCTACGTTGAGGAATTGTATATCTCACCGCGCAACTATATGTACCAGATGAACCGGACCACGGAAGACGAGCGGGACTTCCTCGACCAGCAAAAAGAAAACGGCACAGAACCCGTTACGCTGGAAAGAATCGAAGCGGGAGTCCCGGACTTCGATTCGCGACTGACAAAGACTTTCGTGCAAGGCAGAGTCAACCATAGCCGGATGACAGACATCGAGCTCTGCCGGCTGATCGATGAAAAGATTCTGCCGTCCCTGTTCAAAAACCCGGACCAGGCCTCCGTTTACGGACTGTCGACGGCCCAGAAAGCCATCCTGTACGATCGCCTCTGGCAAAGGAACCTTACGGCACGTTACCAGCGGAATGACCCGCTGCTCGAAGGAAAGACCTTCACCGAAGCCCAGCTCGCCCGCTGCCTGTGCATGAAATATGAACCATGACCACCAAAGCGACGGTCAACCGCGCTGAGACAGTCAGTCGTGCTGAGACAGTCCGTCGTGCTGAGACAGTCAGCCATGCTGGGACGGCCGGTTGTATTGCGGCGGCCGGACACAGAAAACAGCAGCCGGACACAGAATGCGTGCAGGCAGGGAAAAATGCATTCTGTGTCCAGAAAAGGCGGGGGTTCGGCTGATTCGTGGACACAGGATGCGCCCAACGGGGCAAAAACGCATTCTGTGTCCACAGTCATTCGGGGGCGGAGCGAGGCGGCGAAGCGGGCCGGTGCAGGCGGGTGCAGGCGCGGCGGATTCTCCCCATATCTTTGTATCTTTGCAAAATGAAGTTGAATAATATGAGGCACCACAAACGCTTACTGATACGCCTGCTGGGACTGGGGTTGGGCGTTGCCCTCGCGATGGCTACCGCTGGTTGTCACCGGAAGACGGCGGCCGCACTCGATGCGGCTGCGGCCTGCATCGACGCGCGGCCCGACAGCGCCCTGGCGATCATCCGCGCCATCGACACCACCCGCCTGGGCTCGCGTGCGCTCCGCGCCCGCTACGCCCTGCTCCACGCCATCGCCCTCGACAAAAACTGGATCGACACCACCGACGTCGGCGTCGTAATGCCGGCGGTAGCATACTACGAACGGCACAAGCCGCTCACTGCCCGCGCCAAACCCTGGTACTATCTCGGCCGCATCCAATACAATGGCCGAAACTACGACGAAGCCATTATTTCCTTCATCCGCGCCAAGGAATATGCCGAGAATCTGGACGATAATCGGTTCAAGGCACTAGTCTGTCAAGCTATTTCAGACACGTACAGCATCAGCCACCTTTATGAAGAAGCCTTGCGGTATGCACAGGAGGCGTACAAGTATGATTTGCTGGCCAAAGATACGCTCTTAGTAAACGGAACATTGTTTTCCATCGCTGTCCTACACAATAATCTGAAGGATTACGCCAAAGCGGATTCAATTCTCAACCATCTTTTCCTCTCTGGCCAAACAAGCCGACAACTCCGAGTTGAAATATTAGCCTGCTATGCGCAATTGTCTGCTTCCTACGAAAAAGACTACAACAAATCGGTAAAGCTTTTTGAACAAGCACTTTCAGAAGGAAACGGTTTCAATAACTACAACACTTGGGGTGCTTATGCATACAGCCTTTACTGCATCGGGAAACAGGAAAAGAGCGAACGGATTTTCAAGGATATGGAACGGGCTGGATTGAAAGACCAGTTTGTTTATCAGATATGGAAGAGCCGGATAGAGAAGCAGGAAGGAAATTATCAGCGAGCCTATTCACTCCTGGAGGGAGCAATCCAAGAGCAGACAGATGGTGTCGCAAAACTGTTGCGACAATCCGCAATCAAAGCCCAACGAGACTACTTCACCCTGCAAAACGAAACACTGAAAAAGGAAAACCGTCTCCGCAAATGGGTCAACTTACTGCTTGCTTTCTCTATTCTGGCTTCAGCCGTCACAGCTGTCGTCCTTATCCGTCGTTATAGCGAGAATGTCCGCAGGAAGAACCTGCAATTGATGGAAACGGCCCAGGAACTTGTGGAACAGCGGGAGGCAGTCGGTGCGCTCTCCGCAGAAAACAGAGATATTTCCAGTCGGCAAATACAACTCAGGCAGGATTTCTTCCACCTCAGCCAGGAAAGTTTCAAACAATTAAGTGACCTCTGCAACACCTACTACAAAACAGAGGGGAAACCATCACAAATCCATTCGGTTTACGGTGAGGTACGGGGTCTATTGAAAACCATCGGGATAAGTGAAGAGCAATACCCAGCGTTTGAAAAACGAGTCAACGATGCCTTCGACCACGTCATGGAGCATTTTCGGGCCGAGCATCCGGACCACCGCGAGACATACTTCCAGACAGCCTGCTATCTCTTTGCCGGATTTAAGACCCGGACTATTGCCATACTGCTCCACCGCGACGAAAAAGACATCTATCAAGCCCGCTGGCGACTGAAGAAAGAGGTCGAATCAATGCCAACTCCCCACCAAAACGACTTTAAACTGCTCCTCAACGGCCCCGAAAAATGACGCTTTGCGTCCGTTTTTCAGCTATGAGAGATTTATATTTCGCCACAAGCCAAAATCGGCCTCAGAGAGCATTCTGAGGCCGATTTTATTTTTCAAATGAGAGATTTTCGAGGGGGCAGAAATCTTGTTTCCCCATCCAAAAGCTTTACCTTTGCATTGTTTTTAATACAACCCCACCATGAAAACACGTCTATTCCTCATTGTCTCCATTATCCTGCTTACGCTGTCTTCCTGTTCTTCACTGTTGGGAATCCGATACGCCTATGCGCCTGTTTTCGGGCCGGGGGCCGGCGAGGCGCAGTATGGTGTTTTTTCGAACGGAGAAGATCTTTTCATGACCGTCACGTTATCTTCGAACGGGGCTATTTTCATGCCGGACAACCCTTCCATCCGCTTCCGGAATTTTGAGGGAACGCAGCTTTTCCTGCAGGGAACTTCGATCGGTCATACCGCGCCCCTGATCAGCGACCAGGCAAATACGACCCAATACGTGGCCGCGCAATTCCTGGTTCTGCCCGGACAGATCGATTTCTTCCGCAGCGGAATACAATCTATCCAGATAACAACGGTCCCGAAGGTTCACGAAGTCTCCTTCAGAAAAGACAGGATTGGATTGAAATTGTACAAAGAACTTCTCCGCCAGAGCCAGAATACGGAGATGAAATAACAAACCAAATGAACCGTGCGTAAAAAAGTTATGGCGTTGACGCAACAATTGTGGGCTGTTTTGCATCTATGGGGTAAAGTTTCAGTTAGCATTAATATTATGAAAAGTGGTTACAAATTACTCGTCTGCATGGGGCTGGTGTTACTTTTTGGTACAAATCCTTACGCTAAGGCACAAAGTCCATCGGAAATGTTTCGCGAGCATGTGCCGGGGGCCGGCCTTTATAATACGGGAAAAGCAATGGTATGGACAGGGGCCGGGATTGCCTTGTCGGGCGGCGCTTTGCTGCTGTACGCGCAACTCGATCATTCCCTGTCCCTTAATCCGAATGCGCAAGGCGTGGATGATCTCTCTCCGCTTGTCGCGCTTACCGGAGCCGGGATCGGAGCCGGGACGGCGTTGATCGGGTCGATCCTGATGTTTGCCGGAAACGAGCACTGCGTCCGGTCGGAAGGGCATGGCCTGAAAGGCCAGCTGGTCACGATAGACCCGACTTCGGGAAGAGGCCAAGGATTGATGATGGAAGTCGGCGGGAGTATTTATCCGATCGTGCACGCACGGGTTGTCGCCGGCTATCATTTCAACCGACACGTGTTTCTGGGCGGCGGTGCCAGCGCGGCTTATGACAGGTCCGTGTTCGGTCCGTTAGCCGGTTTTGTCAATGCCCGTTTCTCCTTTACCGACAAGAAAGTCGCTCCTTTCTTCGGTCTTGATTTAGGCGGAGCCGCCCTTGAAAAGAATATCAGTCTTTACTCCGGTTTCCAGGCAGGGGCCCGTATCCATAGGGATGAAGCCCATTCCTGCTGGGTCTCCGCATATTCAGATTACGCACCGTCACTGGATCATTATTTCTCCTACGGACTTCGTTTCGGATATTCTTTCTGATTATTTTGTTAACTTTGCGGCCCTTAGAAGAAAACAACACATCAGATCCTAAGATTATGAAGAAATTGTTTGTACTGGCATCCATTTGCCTGGCCGTTCTGCTGGTGAGCAGCTGCGGCACTTCGAGCAGCCTGACCGTCAATGAGAATCAGCTGCAGACCAACGTCGTCCTTTCGCAGAATAACTTTACCGTGGTCAAGACCGTGACCGGTGAAGCTTCTTCCTCGTATGTCTTCGGCATCGGTGGCCGCAAGCAGGCCCAGGCCAAGGCTTCGGCCATGAACCAGATGATCCAGAATGCAGAACTGACCGGTTCGCAGGCGATCGTCAACACCACCGTCAGTTTCCACGAGGAGACCGTCCTCGGCGTCTGGGTCAAACTCACGGCCTATGCCGTCGGCACCGTCGTCGAGTTCCACGACTGACAATCCCCGAACATGCTTTGAAAAACCGGCTCATCCAGGCCGGTTTTTTTATATATTTGCAAGACAGACCTCACTTTGCGCCGACAAATACCTTCAACCTATGAAAAAGATACTTTCTTTCCTTGCAGCAGCCGCGCTCGTCGTGGCCTGCGCTGCGCCGGCCCCGACGGGTACCCTCAAGCACGTCTCCCCCGAATCAATGGGGATGAACAGTCAGAAACTCAATCAGATCGACCGCGAGGTGGCCCGCGCCATCGAAGAAGGGAACATTCCCGGCTGCGTGGTTTCGGTCGTCCGGGGCGACAAGATCGTATTCCTGAAAGCATACGGCAACAAGCAGGTGGTGCCCGACACCGTGCCGATGACCACCGAAACCATCTTTGACCTGGCTTCCGTAAGCAAATGTGTCGGTACGACGCTCTCTTTCATGCAGTTGGTTGAGAACGGCTATGTACGGCTGACCGATGAGGTGGATATGTATATCCCCGACTTCAAGCCCTGGGTCGATCCCGAAACCGGCGAGAAAGTGGATATCACCGTTCAGGACATAATGACCCATACTTCGGGCCTGGCACCCTACATCGCCACCAATTCGTATCTGGAGCGCTTCGGCGTGAACAGCCCCGACTCCCTGATCTGGCACATCGCCAACGAGATCAAACGCAATTTCCGGCCGAAGACCGGCTACATGTACAGCTGCCTCAACTTCGTGACGGTGCAAAACATCCTCCAGAATATCACCGGCGAGAAACTCTGCGACTACGCCGAGAAAAACGTGTTCGGCGCCCTCGGCCTCAAGCATACGGGCTATATGCCGAAAGAGCGCCATCCGGAATGGATGCCGCTCGTCGCCCCGACGGAACTGCAGAGCGACGGCAAGTGCCTGCTCGGTGAGGTGCATGACCCGCTGGCCCGCCTGGCCAACGGCGGAAACTCCGGCAATGCCGGCGTGTTCTCGAATTGCGAGGACCTGTCGGTCATCTGCGCAGCGATCATGAACGGAGGTGCCGTGAACGGCAAACGCATCCTCAGTCCGATGACCGTGGAGACAATGGCCACCGTGCCGTCCGACAACGACGAATGGATCGGACGCGCCCTGGGCTGGGACAACCGAAGCAGCGCGGCCGGCCTGCGCGGCGACCTGTTCAGCCGTACGCGGACCATCTGCCACACGGGTTACACCGGCACCTCAATCATTATGGACCTTGACAGCAAAACGGCAGTCATCGTGCTCGCCCACCGCGTCCATCCCACCGACAAGGGCGGCACGGGCAAGCTCCGCGCCCGGATTGCGAACATTGTGGCCGGGAGCATTGAAGAATAACGTCACATACGGAAAAATCGCCGACCTGTTCCTGAAAAAGGGAACCGTCGTAATCGCGGACGACTGCTTCCGCGACGGCGGCCTGTTGGACGCCTGGGCCTGTCCCGTCATCTGGATCCACGCCCGGGAAGAAGAAAAGACGCTCGAAACCGCCGCCCGGATCACCCGGCAGCTGCTCGACCTGCAGGCCGACCGCAGTACCCTGCTGGTGGGCATCGGCGGCGGCATCACCACCGACATCACGGGCTTCGTGGCGGCCATCTTCAAACGCGGGCTGCGCTTCGGCCTGGTGCCCACGACGCTGCTGGCGCAGGTCGATGCGGCCCTGGGCGGCAAGAACGGGGTCAATTTCGACAGGTACAAGAACATGCTGGGCACTTTCCGGCAGGCGGAATTCGTGTACGTCGATACGGATTTCCTGCATAGCCTGCCGCCCCGCCAGCTGCGCTGCGGCGCGGCCGAGATGCTCAAGACCTTCCTCCTGGCCGACCGGAAAGCGTACGAGGCCGCCGTCGAGGTGTTCAGGACCGAAAAAGCGGAAGTCCCACAATGGCTGGTCCGGCGCGCCGGTGAAATCAAGCTGGACCTCGTGGCGCAGGATCCGGAAGACCACGGCATACGCCAGCTGCTCAACCTGGGCCATACCTTCGGACACGCCATCGAAAAGTGTTCGACCGCGTATGAACACGGTGAGGCCGTGGCCATCGGCCTTGTGATGGCCGCCGAAATGGCCGTGGAGAAGGGACTGATGGAGGCCGACGAGGCCGCCCGCATCCGCAACGACATCCAGGCCGTCGGCCTCCCGGCCGACCCGCCCGTCCCCGCCGCCGAACTGTACAAGGCGATCCTGCAAGACAAGAAACGTGCGGGAGACACGCTCCGCTTCGTCCTCCCGGAAACCATCGGCAAAGCCCGGATATGGGAAGAATCTGTTACAGCCTGAGAGACGCCAGCCGCAATTACTGCCTGTTCATGGCAGCTACCCGGCGGGGTGCCCTGGTCGAGATCCGGCTCGATGCCTGCGATTTCGACGAGGATGACATCCGCGCCATCTTTTCCTGCGAGCGGCAGGCGGCGCTGATCGCCACCTACCACATCTCGCTCCCCTCCCAGGTGGAGACGGCTTCCAAGCGCCTGACGGCAGCCATCCTGGCCGGCGCCGACTATGTGGACATCCCCAGCGAGTTCCCCGACAATTCCCGGCAGTGGCTGATGAACCTGGCCATGAACCGGGGTACCCGCATCATTCTCTCTTACCACAACTACGCCCGGACCGAGCCCCTGCCGCAACTGCTGCAGACAGCCCGCCAGCTGCACAGCGCCGGCGCCGACATCATCAAGATCGTCACCACCGCCCGGACGGAAGAGGACGCCGCGACGGTACTGGCTCTCTACGAGCACTTTGAACCCGGACGGCTGCTGGCCTTCGCCATGGGGCCGAAGGGGCGGGATTCGCGCTTCCTGGCCCTCGAAAAAGGCGCGCCGCTGCTCTTTGTCGCCCCGACCCGGGACGGTGCCACCGCATCCGGGCAGCCCAGCTATGCGGACTTGCTGCCCGAGAAGGATTTCCGGCTCAAAGGCGAAGCCACCCTCCCCGCGTCCAAGAGCTTCGCGCAACGGGCCATCCTGCTGGCCGCCCTGGCGGAAGGGACTACGAAACTCTACGGCGTGACCCTGTGCGACGATGTGGCGGCTGCCCTGGGCGTCGCGCGCGCCCTGTACGCCGACGTGAGCCTGGAAGGCACCACCCTCACCATAGAAGGGCATCAGAACATCCTGCGCGATGGACTCCGCGTCCGGGAAGGAACCCTCTTCGTCGGCGAATCCGGCCTGCTCGCGCGCCTGTGCATTCCCCTTGCCGGACTCTCGCGGGAACCGGTCCTGGTCACCGGCGAGAAAACCCTGCTCAAGCGCAAGGTCGATGACCACCGCGCCGCCCTGCGCAAACTGGGCCTGCGGCTGAGTTTCACCAACCGCAGCCACCTCCCCGTCCAGGTCCGCGGCCGGCTCCGCGCGGGCAGCGTAGAAGTCGATGGCGCCAAGGGCTCCCAGATGATCTCGGGGATGCTGCTGGCGCTTTCGCAGTGCGACGGCGAAAGCACCGTCGTCATCGACGGCGTGACCAGCGAGCCCTATATCCAGCTGACCCGCTATATCGCTTCCTTCTTCGGTCTTTCGGGCTACGACTGCCCGGAACTGGCGCAATACAACCCGGAGGAAGAAGAGCCGGACGGCCTGCGCACCTGGTACATCGACCCGCTCCAGCCGATTACGCCCGTCCTGGGCCTGGAGGTGGAACGCGACTGGAGTGCCGCCGCGATGCTGCTGGTGGCGGGTGCCGTTGCGGGCGAAATCACGCTCAGCGGCCTGGACCTGCATTCCCGCCAGTCCGACGCGCAGATCTACGACCTGCTCTGCCAGAATCACGCAGACATCGTCTTCGACAGCGAAAAGAAGCGCCTCTCGGTCCGCCGCTCGATTCTCTGTCCCTTCTTCTACGACATCACCGACGCGCCGGACCTTTTTGCGCCGCTCTTCGTGATGGCCTGTTTCTGCGAGGGAGAAAGTGTCATCGCCGGCATCAGCCGGCTGCGCAACAAGGAAAGCGACCGAGCCCGGACTTTTGCCGGGGAATTCCGGAAACTGGGTGTCCAGAGCAGCGTATCCCAGGATGAAATGACGATTTACGGCCGGGAAAACCACCGCCTGAAGGCCGCTGCCTGCTCTTCACACGGCGACCACCGGCTGGCGATGGCCCTGACTGTGGCCTCGCTCTTCGCCGATGGCCCCGTGACGATTGACGATACGGACTGCATCGCCAAATCTTTTCCCGAATTCCTCGCGATTTTTGAACAATTGAAGCAATCCTGATATGGACGTTTTCGGTTCCCGTTTCCGGCTGGAGATCTTCGGCGCTTCGCATGCGCCCTGCGTGGGCGTCACGCTGCGCGACGTGCCCGCGGCGCTGCCGCTCTCGCCCGACGACTTTACGGCCGACCTGCGCCGCCGCAAGAGCGGAGCCCCCGGCACGACCCCGCGCATCGAAGACGACCTGCCCCAGCTCGATGACCGGCGCACCACCGACGGCACGCTGACCATCACCTTCGCCAACCGGAATTACCGCGACGAAGACTACAAGGACTTCACCGATATTCCCCGGCCCGGCCACGCCGACTTCGTGGCGATGGCCCGCTACGGCTCGCTGCGCGACGGATGGTTCTCCGGCCGGATGACACTGCCGCTGGTGGCGGCTGGCGTGGTAGCCAAGAAACTCATCGCCCCGACGCTTGTCGAAGCCCGGCTGACCGAAGTCGGCGGCATCGCTGCAGCCGAAACGGAAGCCGTCGCCCAGGCGCTGGAAACGGCTGCCCGCGAGGGCGACTCACTGGGCGGCATCGTGGAATGCCGCTGCACCGGCGTTCCCGTCGGCCTGGGCGAGCCCTTCTTCGATTCCCTCGAATCGCTGCTCGCCCACGCCGTCTTCTCGATTCCGGGCATCCGCGGCATCGAATTCGGCGACGGATTCGCCGCCGCCCGGATGACCGGCTCTGCTCACAACGACCCCTTCATCGATGCCGAAGGCCATACGGCCCGCAACGGCGCCGGCGGCATCAACGGCGGCCTGAGCAACGGCAATCCCATCGTTTTCCGCGTGGCCGTCAAGCCGACCTCGAGCATCCGCAAAGTGCAGCGGACCTTCGATTTCGCCCACGGCCGCCTCATTGATTACGCTGTCCCCGGCCGGCACGACGTATGTTTCGCCCTGCGCGTCCCGCCCGTTGTCGAAGCCGTGACAGCCTGTGTCCTGGCAAATCTAATCCTATGAAAAAAATACTCGTATTCTTCGCAGCAGCCGTCCTGCTGGCGGGCTGCAGCAAAGGGCCGAAGGTTGACCCGCTCGTCCAAACCTATTATCGTGATTCGCTCGCTGCGCTGACCGCGCGTTGCCAGACCGTACTGGATGCCGCCTACATGGCGGAGAAACCGCTCGGTGAAAATACGGAGATCCCGGGCTGGGAAGGCTATCCCGTCCAGCTCTGGGAATATCATACGGGCACCGACATCTACATTAACGAACCCAAGCGCGGACTCGTCTATATGCTGAACCCTTCGGCGGAGAAACTGGCGCGCTGGATCGTCAATGCCGTCTTCGACGCCACGGGCGCGCTCGATGCGGAAAACATCGAAAAGACCCGCAAGTTCATCCTGTGGCAGAGCGGTGCGCAGTTCCCCGTCCGCGGCGTGGTCTATGAAGCCATGTACACGCCCGGTTTCTACGAGCCCTATGTCTTCAAGGACGGCGTGACGGTCTATGTGGCCGATTCGACCTACCTGACCGTCGAGAAACATCCGACCGACGAGATGCTGGAATACTATCTCACCCTGACCGACGAACAGATCCGGCCCAACACGGGCCGCTACGCCCGCATCTGCTCCACCACCCGCGAGATGTACTATGCCGCCGGCGGCACGGCGGATGTCGGCCACAGCGAAGACGGACAGCGCTCCCGCGCCTGGCTGGCCGAAGTGGGACGTCTCTACCGCGAAGCGTGGGACAGCGACAAGAATTTCCTGATTTATGCCTGGGCCAAGGCAAATTTGTAAACTTGCCCAAAATTACATACCTTTGCGCGGTTCTACCGCCCGTACAGCCGTACAGGCGTAGCCGACAAAGGCCCGGATGGCGGAATCGGTAGACGCGCTGGTCTCAAACACCAGTGGCCGCGAGGCTGTGCCGGTTCGACCCCGGCTCCGGGTACTGAATCGAAGTCTTCCGTTTTTTCGGGAGACTTTTCTGTTTCATCCCCTTTGTCTTTCCCTCTTTCTGTCCCATCCGGAATTGCAACTGATCCGAAAGAGCGGTGTGGTTCGAGATGCGTTTTCTACGAACCCGAAATTCGCAGAGCGCGATTGCTATTTAAATAGCGCTGATAATCAGATTGTTATTAATATTCTCCGCGCTCTCCGGGCCGTTTTTCCCGCACAGGGCGCAGTGCGGCAACATAACACGCTGATTATCAGCACAAACTATTTCTGTGGTGCGCTCTGCGAATTTCAGGTTCAACAGATCCGGGACGGCAGCATCTATGCGAGTTTCAAATAAGATACTCGTTGCCTTCTTTGAAAATGAGCAACTTTTAACTACCTTTACGATAACCCATGCATATAGCAGACCTGAAGAAAACAAGAACGCGCCGTTGTCCACCTTGAAAAAGATGGACGGCACTACTATTATGGCAACTTAAAGGCGTTGACCGACCACTGGCCCAAAGAGGCCATCGGCGTTTCCTACACCTACTTAAAGAACCTCAACATTGATGAGGATAAACCCTACCAGAACGACAAATGCATCATCAGACGCAGCATCATCATCACATCACCAAGAAAACAATAGCCCGATGAGAAAGTCCAAGATACAATATCCGCAGCGTTGCGTGCCTTTCATTTTCCTTACCCTTATCATCCTCGGCTTATATGTCGAGCCTTATTTAGTCACGGTGATGGTTGTTTTCGTTTGGTGGATAGTGCTGCCCTTGATTATTTGGGCTATTATCGCCTTCTGCCGAAGTTGGAAACTTGGTGGACCAGACAGATATTTTATCTCGCCTTTTTGTGGTCTTGTTGTATTGGCGCTTGTTCTCTACTTTGCGGTTCGTGTTCCTGCCTACAAGTTCCATCCAGAGGAAATGATAACGCATTACGAGAAGAGCAAAACGGAATTACAAAGACTCATAGGATTTACGCAAACTGCGTTAGATGAGGGACAGTCAATCTATCTTGAATTTGAATATGGTGGCGTGTCGATATTTCATACGACGGACTCCCAACACTGGAACGTTTCTGATTCGCTGTTAATCGTTCTTATGAAAGATGTCGGGCTGGACAACGAGGAATTCGACTCAATCAAAACGCAATTGAAATCGCTTAACTGCATCTCCATTGATACTCATTTCCCCGAGTATTGTGACATCGGTTATAAACGAGTCGGCGCTGGCAAATATTCATATCGGATTTACTTAGCGCCCATGACCGAGGAACAGAGACAGACCGCCTATTCCGACCCTCATTTTATTCTATACGATGACAGAATGTCTTTGATGTTTGGTGGAGGTGCCTATGGTCCTGATGTGTTTTCGTGGGAATTAAAGGATAAGTTACAAGAAAAGTATTCCCAGCGCGAAACAGGTTCATCAGATTAATACAAAAACATAAGGTGACACATCCGACCCTGGGCGTGTCACCTCTTTTAAGGTAAATCAGCGGGTGAGGCCTGCCAGCAAGGTTTCGGCGAAGGCGGGCCAGGTCATGTTTGCCTTGGCGCGGCGGATGTTTTCGACGAAGGTGTCCGGGCCGGTTTCAAAGAAGGCCTTGATGCTGCGGGCGAGGGCTTCGGCGCTGATGGCTTCCGTCATCAGGCCGATGCCGGGCCGTTCGATGCTTTCGGCCAGGCCGCCGACGGGCGTCGCCACAAGGGGCAGGTCGAAATGCAGGGCGATGGCCGTGATGCCGCTCTGCGTAGCGCTCCGGTAAGGAAGTACGCAGAGGTCGGCGGCCGAGAACAGGCCGGGGACCTCTTCATCGTCGATGTATCGGTTCAGCACGTGGATACGGCCGGCACAGCCGGAGGCGTCGATCTGCGCCTGGTATTTCTCAAAGCTGCCGTAGCTTTCGCCGGCGATGACGAGCTGGTAGCCGTCTCCGAGCAGCGGCAGGGCGTCGATCAGCAGGTCCAGCCCCTTATAGTCGCGGATCAGGCCGAAAAAGAGCAGCGTGCGGAGGCCGGGCTTGAGCGAGAGCGCGGCTTGCGCGGCAGCCTTGTCCTGCTTCTGCCCGAAATGGTCGTACACCGGATGCGGCCGCTGGATGATCCGGGCATCCGGACAGAGGCTCCGGATATCGGCGGTCACGGCATCGCACATCGACACGAGCAGGTCGTTCTTCCGGAAGAACCACCTGGCCAGCGGCTTGTCGAAGAATTTCGGCTCGTGCGGAATGGCATTGTGGACGACGGTGACGCATTTGACGCCACGACGACGCAGGGCCGACGCCACGCATCCGAAGGCGGGGGCAAAGAAAGACATCCAGTAGCTGAACACCACAATATCCGGCTTCCAACGCAGCATCTCCCGGGCTGTCCGTCGCCAGGAGAACGGGTTGATGCTGTCGAGGATGCGGGTGCTCTCTATAGGCATGGCCTTGTCCTGTTCCGTCACGTACTGCGTCTTGCCCGGAAAGAGAAAATCCGGATACTGTCGTGAAAAATTGAAGACACGGACTTCCCCGTCCTGCCCCATCGCTTCGCAGAGATGGGCGTTGAACTGGGCGATACCGCCCCGGTAGGGATAGAAGACAGACAGGAATGCAATTCTCATGGCATGGACTTGAAATTTGCTGTCACAAAGGTACGCAAAAAAGAGTTTGTAATTTGTTTGGATTTACTAACTTTTTGTATATTTGTAGCATAGATACTCATTTTTTCTAACAATTACGCTATGGCAAAATTTGAAATCACTATGAGAAAGAACGGCGAGTTCCAGTTCAATCTCAAGGCTTCGAATGGCGAGGTCATCCTCACCAGCGAGGGTTACACCACGAAATCCGCGTGCCTGAACGGTGTTGAGTCCGTCAAGAAAAACGCAGTCGAGGAGAAACGTTATGAGAAACTCGTGGCGAAGAACGGCAAGCCGTACTTCACGCTGAAGGCTACCAACGGCCAGATTATCGGCCAGAGCCAGATGTATGCCTCGGAGCGTAACCGTAACAACGGCATCAACTCCGTGATGAAGAACGCCCCTGTCGCTGTGGTCGTGGAACTCTGAGAAGCCCGCAGAGGACGATAGAAGCCGGCCCATTGCGGGGTCGGCTTTTTTGCGATAAATTTTTCAAGATTTTTGTAAAAATTTTATTGTTATTCAATAATTATTTTTATATTTGCAGAAAATTAAACACTTCAGCTATGATTACGACCTGGTGGGCATCTCTTTCCCTTGTCATGAAAATCCTGTGGGGCGTCACCCTGGCGGCTTCCCTGATCTTCATCATCCAGAGCATCCTGACCTTCATCGGTGCCGATGCCGGAGACGGCGGCATCGATACGGACTTTGACACCGGTTTCGACACCGAGGCCGCCGACGCGGCCGTGGAGGGCGGGACCAATCTGTACACCTTCCGCAATTTCGTGAACTTTATCCTGGGTTTCGGCTGGTCGGCCATCCTGCTCCAGGAAAAGATCCACTCGGTTCCCCTATTGCTGATTGTATCGGTCATCATCGGCGTGGCGCTGGTGGCCGTCGTGATGTACCTGTTCAAATGGCTCAGCGGCATGCAGCAGTCGGGCAACATCAATGTCTATAAGTCGGCCGTCGGCTGCAACGGCACGGTCTATCTGACTATTCCCGCCGAACGCGGCGGGGAGGGGAAGGTGCAGATCTCCATCAACAACGCCGTCCGCGAATACGACGCCGTGACCGACGGCGACGCCCTGAAGACCGGGACGCCGATCCGCGTGACCGAAGTCATCAATGCCAATACGGTTCTGGTCGAACCGCTTGAACCCCAGATCATCTAATTTCAACGTATATGGAACTCTATCTGATTCTGATCATCGTGGCGGTGGTGTTCGTCACCTTTACCGCCATCCTGCGGCGCTACAAGCGCTGCCCGTCCGACAAGATCCTGGTCATTTACGGCAAGACCGGCAAGAACAAGGAAGGCGGCATCTCCTCGGCCCGCTGCATCCACGGCGGTGCATCCTTCATCTGGCCCGTGTTCCAGAGCTACGCATTCCTCGACCTGACCCCCATTTCGATCGAGTGCAACCTGACCAACGCCCTTTCTAAACAGAATATCCGCGTGGACGTGCCCTGCCGCTTCACCGTGGGTATTTCCACCGAACCGGAAAACATGACCAACGCCGCAGAGCGCCTGCTGGGCCTGACCACCGAGCAGATCCAGAGCATCGCCACCGATATCCTCTTCGGACAGCTCCGTCTGGTGATTGCCACGATGGATATCGAGGAAATCAACGCCGACCGCGACAAGTTCCTGGCCAATGTCTCCGCCAATGTGGAAGCCGAACTCCGCAAGATCGGCCTGAAACTGATCAACGTCAACGTGACCGATATCCGCGACGAATCGGGCTATATCGAGGCCCTCGGTAAGGAAGCGGCCGCCAAAGCCATCAACGATGCCAAGAAGAGCGTGGCCGAGCAGAACCGTTTCGGTGAGATCGGCAAGGCCGAGGCTGACCGGGACAAGGATATCCGGATCGCCGAGACCACGCGAGACACCCGCATCCGGACGGCCGATGCCAATGCGAAGGCCGTCGAGGGTGAAAACAATTCGAAGATCGCCATCGCCCAGTCCGATGCGGCCCGCCGCGAGAAGGAAGCCGAGGCTTCGCGTATCGCCGTGGCTGCCGAGAAGGTGCAGGCGGCCAAAGCCCTCGAAGAGGCTTATAAGAGCGAGCGTGACGCCGAGCTGGCCCGTGCCGAACGGGAGAAGGCCACGCAGCAGGCCAACGTCGTGGTGGCGGCCCAGATCGAGAAGGAGAAAGCCATCATCGACGCCGAGGCGGAAGCCGAGAAGATCCGCCGGATGGCCAAAGGTGAGGCCGATGCCATCTTCGCCAAGATGGATGCCCAGGCCCGCGGTACCCTGGAGATTCTCTCCAAGCAGGCGGCCGGTTTCGGCCAGCTGGTCGCGGCAGCCGGCGGCGACGCCCAGCAGGCCATCACGATGCTCATCACCGACAAGCTGCCCGAACTGGTGGCCACGCAGGTGGAAGCCGTCAAGGGCATCAACATCGACAAGGTCACCGTCTGGGATACCGGAAACGGCACCGACGGCAAGACGGCTACGTCCAATTTCATCTCCGGTCTCATGAAGTCGGTACCGCCGCTCGAGGATCTCTTCAAGCTGGCCGGCATGGAACTGCCGTCCTACCTGAAAGGCAAAGGTCCGGAAAAGCAGGACGGGGCCGAGGAGATCAAAGCGGAGGAAGCGTAGGCCATGCCCATCATTATCAATGTTGACGTGATGCTGGCCCGCCGGAAGATGTCATCGGGAGAGTTGGCGCAGAAGATCGGCATCTCAGCCGCCAACCTCTCGATCCTCAAGACCGGCAAAGCCAAAGCCGTGCGTTTCTCAACGCTCGAGGCCATCTGCCATGCCCTCGACTGCCAGCCCGGCGACCTGCTGGAATATCGCCCGGATCCGTAGGATAAAAAAACGGCAAGAGGGAAGGCAACCTTCCTTGCCTTCCCTCCTGTATGCACGACGGCATACTGCTCCTGGGAGCGGGACACTATAATTAAAACGTTTCTGGAAAGGCAAAGTTTTGCATCTATGTCTGTTTTGTGGCCCGTTTTCCCGCAGGCCGGTTCAACATGGTGCAACAGGCAGGTCTTCTGACTTGTTCCGTCGCGGCGCCTTCCCGGGCCCGGGGCCCAGTGGCAAAAGAGTGCCGCGACTTGAGAGGAACTTACAGCAGCGGGAACTGTCCGGGATTTTCACCCGATTCCCTTTTGATCCGAACCGGCCGGCGGCCGGCAGCGGAACCCGTTGCATCTACAAAGTTAAACAGTTTTTCCGAAACGGCAAATAAAATCTACAGACGGTCTTTCCAGAAGCGGCGGGTGATATCCTCGGGGACGCTTCCGGCAGCGGGCGCTTCGCTATGACGGATGCGGTAGAGGCGCTGGTTGGTGGTGGGCGACTTGAGGCCGCCGCGGGCCGCGATGTAAGGGCCGGTCTTGACGTAGTCGAAGTGGCCGAGGGACTCGCCTGCGGGGAGCGCGTCGCGGCCGGACCACCAGGCGCTGCGCAGGCCCATTTCCTGTTTGATGTAGGCGCAGAGGCGGTCCACGGCGGCCGGATCGGCATCGCCGCCCATCAGGCAGATGCAGGTCACTTCGCCGACATACCCGGCGTACAGGCGCCGCAGCTCCGCCTCGTCGAGCGCTTCACCGATGTCTTCCCACAGATGCGGGCTGTGGCAGCCGGGGCAATGAACCGGACACCCGGTGAGGTTGACGGCCAGCGTCACCTCATCGGGTATCTCCTGGAATACGATATCGTAGTTGTAATACTTAAGCATCCTGGGCCACAGGCTCGGCGACCGGCTCGGGCGTAAGCTGCACGGCGTCCGGACGGTTGCCGTTGTAGTAGAAGCGGCGGGCCGCCTCTTTCTGGCGCGGCTGCGAGAAGCTGCTCACGCGCTTCATGTAGCCGATGATGCGGGTCGCGTAGTCGATGTCATGGCTGCCGCATTTGGGACATTCGTGCAGATAGCGCTTGTCGATGTGGCCGCAAGTGTTGCAGATGGTATTGGGGATGTTGAAGGTGAAATAGTTGCACCCTTCCTTGGCCGCCACGCGCAGCAGCTGGCGGTACTGGCCTTCGCTCAAGTGCTCTTCCAGGTTCATGTGCAGGGCGCTGCCACCCGTCAGATGCTCGATGTACTTGCTGCCGTGGAGCCGGAACTTGTCGAGTATGTTCAGGTTCTGGTCCTCCACGATGTAGAAGTAGCTGTTGTAGCAGTCACGCGGCACGATGTACCCGTCTTCCTTGTCCCATTTGGCGTGTTTGACACCGACGTTCTCGGCCGGGATCATCTCGCAGTTGAACATCACGTCCTTGCTGCGGTATTTCTTGTTGAGGCGTTCGATCATCCCGAGGACTTCCTGGACGAAGGCCACGTAGTCCGGGTTGTCGGTGATGCGGATGCCCAGGAATTCGGCGGCTTCCACCAGGCCGTTCACGCCGATGGTCAGGTACTGGCGGCCGATGTTGATGAAGCCCGCGTCGAAGAGCGGCAGCATGCCCTTGGCCTGCAGGTCGGCCAGGTTGGCATTGTAGGCCAGCTGCACCTTGTGCATCAGTTCCACGACCTCCTCGAGGAATTCCATATAGGGGATGCCTTTCTTGAAGGCATGCTGGACGCAGCGGTTGAGATTGATCGTCAGCACGCTCTTGCTGCCGGTGCTCACGCCGCCGGCGCCGAGGGTGTAGCTGAAGCCGTTGTCCTGGATCTCGTTGCGCAGGCGGCAGCAGGAGGCCAGCGAGTCGGCATTGTCGCTCATGTAGGTGAAGAAGCTGTGGCCTTCGCTGTACATCTGTGCGGTCCAGTCGGCGTATTCGGGATCTTTGGCGTCGCCGTTTTCCGTCAGCAGGGCCATCGTCTCGACCGGGAAGGTGAGGATGGTCTTCGTGCGCTCGGCGTTGAACCATTTCATAAAGCGCTTCTGGAGCCAGGAAAGCGAATCCCAGTGCGGACGGCTGCCGTCGGGGAAGATGAAATCGCCAAAGATGCTCTGGAAATAGAAGCGGTCGTAGTAGGAAATGTTCCAGAACACGGACTGGAAATTGCGGGCACCGGTCGGCTGGTTGATGGAATAGACAATCTGCTCGAAGCAGTCGGTAATGACCTTGTCGATGGTGCGGCGTTTCTTGGACAGGTCCACGACCTCGTCGGCACGCTGGTAGTAGTCTTCCCCGTATTCCTGTTCGATGAAATAGTTCATGTACATCAGGAATTCCGGCGTGGCGCAGGCGCCGCTCAGCATGCTGGAGACAATGAACACCAGGTTCACGAATCCGCCGCAGAAGCTCTTGAGGTTGGTCGGCGGGGTGGAGTTGCCGCCCAGGGGGATGGTGCCCTGGAGGAGCCAGGGGTACATCGTGATGCTGGCGCAGTAGTTGGCCAGGCTGGTCTCGTCGTTCTTGTAGATGTAGTGCTTGTTGAGCAGGTCAAGGTAGCGGTCCGAAAGCTCCTTGCCGTACATCTCGCGGATGCGGTCGGTCAGCAGGCGGCGGTTGAGCCGGATGAAGCTGGCCTTGGGCAGTTCGCCGATGAGGGTGGCGATGTTCTTCTTCTCGACGTTGGCGTTGGCGTCGTACTTGCTGCCGGTGGCCGGGTTCGAGGCCGAGCAGTAGTCGATCAGGAAGTTCAGGCGGTCGCGGACTTCGCGGTCTTCGGTGTGGTGCTGCCGGTAGAGCATGTAGGCTTTCGCCACGGCGAAGTAGCGCTCGCTCATCAGCGAGACTTCCACCTGGTTCTGGATTTCTTCGACGTGCATCCCGTTGGAAATGTGCACGCGGCTGAGGATGTTGGTCAGGGTCTCTTCAGTTGCGAAACTGCCGGAAGCCAAGAAAGCCTTCCGGATGGCGTTCTTGATCTTGTCAAGCGAGAAAGGGGCGCGTTTACCGTCCCTTTTGATGATGTAAAGGTCAGTATATTCCATAGTTATATCCCAACGGGGGTAAATGTGATGTGTTGTCGGGTTTACAAAGTTAAACAAAAAATAGCCGGTTGATACTCCAACCGGCTAAATTTTGTAACAAAAATGTTTTTGTTATCTGAACTTCAGGAATTCAACGTCCTTCGAAGCGCGCTCAGCGAGTTTCTCGTTCTTCTTGACGATCTCCATGGCTGCATTGTAGGCGTTCACGTCACCCTTGCGGGCAGCGATGATGGCCTTCTTGTAGTTGCACTTCGGGCAGTTGCCCTTGATGGTGCTGGCAGCCTTGTCGAGCTGGTTGGTCAGGATGTAGGCGATGGTCTCGTTGTGCGTACCGCTGCCGGCCAGCTTGGTGGCGGCATCGTTGTACCTGCCCTTGAAGATGTCGATCGTGCCCTGGTTGATCTTGCCGTGCTTGCAGCTGACCTTGGAGAACCAGTTAGCAGCTTCGTCGAGTTTGCCGTCGCGCATGGCGAGGACACCCATCACGTTGTTGTAGCAGGTGCCTTCCTTCTTGTCCATCTTGGCGAAAGCATCCTTGGCGGCTTTGTTGTCACCCTTGTCGAGGTAAGCCACACCGAGGTTGTATTTGGCCTTGTCGGTGCCGTATTTGTCAACGGCCTTCTTGTAGATGGCGATCTTGGCGTCGATATCCTTGGCGTTGGCGGCGGCACGCAGGAGGGCGGGCTCGTCGAGCACGTCGATGTTGTTCTCAACCAGGTCGGCCAGTTCTTCAGCGGTGTAGTTGGTGTACTCCACGTTGGTGATGAAGCGGGCGCGGCGCAGCTGCGGGAGGATGTTGGTCTTCAGTGCGGAATAGACCGACGACATGTTCTTGATCTCACGTTCGCGGACATTCGGGTCGCTGTACATCGAGAGGACGCGGAGGATGAGTTCCTTGTCTTCGATGTTGGAATTGTTCACCAGTTCCTGGAAGCCTTCCCAGTCCTCACCGATGGTGCGGGAAGAGACTTCGCCGGCGTTGAGTTTCTTGGTGATCTTGTCGAAAGCCTTGGAAGCGCTCTTCTCACGGTTGGCGGAGAGCTTGTTGTTGAGGGCCTCGGGGCCGTCCGGGGAAGCGTAGGCAACGATCTCGGTACCCTTGATCTCGCGGCGGTCATCGCTGGCGAGCGCCTTGAGCGCTTCCTGGAAGTCTTTCACGTCGTTGCTCTTGAGCTCGGAGTTACGGACGTCGGAGCTGTTGATCAGATACATGATCTGGGCCTCGGCGGTCTCCGGGATCACTTCCTGGTAGCCATCGGCCATGTAGTGGTAGCTGCCATTGCAGTCGGCGAGCATATAGGTGGTGTTGGCACCGTCCGCGATCTTGATGTCGGCGGGATATTCATACTCGTTACCTTTGTAATAAACCTTCGCACGGCCGACGAGTTCGGATTTCTCCATACCCGGCACATAGTCGAAGTGCACCTTCTCGGTGATGGTCGCACCGGCCTTGGTGACGGTCTTGAAGTTATCGGTGATCTTTTCACCCTGATAGGTGAACGGCTTGCCGACGGCTTCACCGCCGACATAAAGGATGACCGGGGTAACTTCGAGGGTGGCCTTCGGGAGGAAATACTCCGGCGGGAAGGTCACGGAAACGGTAGCATCGATCTTGCCGTCGATGACCTCAAGCACTTCCGGATTGCACTTGATGGTGATCGAGTCGGCCGCATCGATCATCTTCTGGGCCTGATTGCAGGAAGCAAGCCCGAACGAAACAACTGCGATGAGCAGCAGGCTGATGAGTGATTTTTTCATAAAAACGTTTTTATTTGAGATTTGTTGGTTTAGTTCATTCGTCTGGTAATATCTCACAAATATAATACATTTTTTCGTAACTTTGCAACTATGGATTTGAATCAGATCAAGCAGCGCTTCGGTATCATCGGCAGCGACCCCGAGCTGGAACGGGCCCTGGAAATCGCCCGCCAGGTGGCGCCCACCAACCTCTCCGTGCTGGTCACGGGCGAGAGCGGCGTGGGCAAGGAGGTCATTCCGCAGATCATCCACCAGTACAGCGCACGCAAACATAACGTCTATCTGGCCATCAACTGCGGCGGCATTCCCGAAGGGACCATCGACTCCGAACTTTTCGGTCACGAGAAAGGCTCCTTCACCGGCGCCATCGAAACCCGCAAAGGCTATTTCGAAGAAGCCGACGGCGGCACCCTCTTCCTCGACGAGGTGGCGGAACTCCCCCTCTCCACCCAGGTGCGCCTGCTCCGCGTCCTGCAGACCGGCGAATTCATCAAGGTCGGCTCGGCCAAGGTGCAGAAGACCAACGTCCGCGTGGTGGCCGCCACCAACGTCAACCTGCTGAACGCCATCCGCGACGGCAAATTCCGCGAAGACCTCTACTACCGCCTGTGCACGGTGCCCATCACCGTACCGCCGCTGCGCGAACGCAAGGGTGACATCCACCTTCTTTTCAAGAAATTCGCCCTCGACTTCGCCGACCAGAACATGGTGCCGGCCATCCGGCTGACGCCTGACGCCCAGGAAATGCTCCGCACCTACCGCTGGCCCGGCAACGTGCGGCAGCTCCAGAGCGTGGTCAATCGCATCTCCGTCCTGGAGACCAACCGCACGGTCTCGGCCGAAGTCCTGGCCCGCTACCTCCCGTCGGAAGGCTCCTCCGCCCTGCCCGTGCGCACCGGCGAGTCCGGCGCCGACTACCTGAGCGACCGCGACATCATCTTCAAGATCCTCTACCAGCTGCGCCACGAAATCGACGAGATCAAGGCGCGGCTCGACGAAAGCCCGCTGCCGCACGAGCCGGAAGAAATGCCAAGCGGCCCGGGCCATCTGCTTATCAGTCCGGAAGACGTCCATTCCAGCAGCACGGAAAGCGCCGAACCCGTTTCCATCCAGGAAGTCAGCGCCGAACTCATCCGCAAGGCCCTGGAGCGCCACGGCGGACGGCGGAAAAAAGCCGCCGAGGAACTCGGCATTTCCGAACGGACCCTCTACCGCAAAATCAAAGAACTCGGCATCCAATGAAAAAGACCACCCGTATCGCCCTGGTCCTTGCCGCCGCCCTCGCGACGCTGGCCGCCTGCGGCATCTACTCGTTCAGCGGCACCTCCATCCAGCCCGATGTCAAGACCATCTGCATCGAACCCGTTGTCAACAAGGCCACCAAGATCAACCCGTCCCTGGCCAACCAGATCACCGAGGAGCTCAACGACAAATTCCGCAAGCTCACCAAACTGGAGCAGGTGACCGAAGAAGGCGACCTCAACCTGCTGGTGACCATCGAATCGTACGACGTGCGCGCCGCCGCCGTGACCGCCAACGAGGTGGCCGCCCTCAACCGGCTCACCGTCACCTGCAAGGTGAAGTTTACAAATGTACTCCACCCCGAAGATAACCTGGAGCAGTCGTTCGCCAGCTACGAAGACTACGACTCCAACAACCCGCTCGACATGGTGGAAGGACAGCTCTGCGAGACCATCGTCAAGAAGCTCGTGGACGATATATTCAACGCAACCGTCGCCCAATGGTAGAACTCGCCCGCCTTTCCTCCGCCGAACTCCAGCAGCTGCTGGAAGACCGCCCGTGGTTTACCGTGGCGCGGCGGGAAGCCATCGCCCGGCAGGGCGATGACGAAGCCGCCCTGCGCCGGGCCGTGGGCCGCGACGCCATCTTCTTCCTCTCACGCGACGAGATGCTCCGCCTGCTTACCGGCAAGGTCCGGGAGCCCGAGCCCGCCGCCGAAGAGAAGCCCGCCCGTCCCCAGTACTACGTCGTGGGCGGCGACTATTTCGGACAGGAAGACTTCGAGCGGCTGGAGCAGGAAGGCTTTTCCGTCACCACGCCGGTGTTCGGCGCCAATGCCGGCAGCGTCGATTACGCCCCCGCCGTCGCCGAAGAAGTAGACCGCGACCGCACGATGGTCAGCGAAACCCTGGCCGAAATCTATGTCCAGCAGGAGCTTTATCAGCGAGCCATAGCCATTTACGAGAAACTTATTTTGTTATTTCCAGAAAAAAGTGCTTATTTTGCGTCTCTTATCGAAAAAGTAAAAAATAAAAAACAATAAAACTATGCAAGCAGCATACATCACTCTCTCCATCATCATCGTGATTGCGAGCATTTTGCTGACCATCGTCGTCCTGCTCCAGAACTCCAAGGGCGGCGGACTGGCAGCCAATTTCGCGACTGGCAACCAGACCTTCGGCGTCCGCCAGACCGCGGACTTCCTCGAGAAAGCCACCTGGACCCTGGCCGCTGTCGTCATCGTCCTGAGCGTCGTGGCCACTTTCGTGATCCCGCAGCGCAGTTCGCGCCACTCCAACATCAAGAACCAGATCGAGCAGACGGTTCCCGTGGAAGGCGCCCCTGAAATCCCGGTGACCCCGGCCGAACCGGCCCCGGAAGGAGAATAACAGCGATAATTGAGCAAAAAAAAGCGCTGCCGGCTGGAGGGCACTGAAAAAGGTGCCTAACCAGAAGACCTCTGACAATTAAGTCAATCGAAGGATATCGAGATATTTCGGTATCCTTCGATTTTTTCGATTCTCAATGTGATGATTGTCCTATTTAAGGGTATATTTCTGGTATTATCCCAGTATCTTTACTATTCTTCTAAGATTCGCAGCAAAGATTGCCATTGCACCCTGCATTTCCATGCATGAGAGTCCGTATGACACGGCCCTGTCATATCCTAACACATTCTTAAGCTCTGAGTTCTTGGCTTCGATCTTATAACGTTCTTTTGACAGAAGTTTGAAGCGTTCTGTCTCTTGGAACTTCATCTGCGACCGATGCTCATCAGATTTAATGGATACCGAATACGACTTCGTCTTGGCCCCGGCTTTATAGCATCCCTGTCTTAAGGCGCATGTTTTACATTTCTCGACATCAAAGTAGTAGGTCATTACTTGATTTTTTGTTTCGCCTTTCTTCCCTTGGCGAGCCTTTCGTATTGCCATATGTCCTGCAGGACATACGAACATTCCCGCATCTTTGTTGTAATCGAACTTATCTTCCTCTTTTCTGAAGCCCTGGCTGATACATGGGTTGAGTTTCGCAACCAGTTCAATGTCCTCCTCTGCAGCCATCTGGATATTCTCCTTGCCAGAGTAAGCCGCGTCGCCAACGACGACATCTACCTTCACTCCGTTATTACGGCTCTTTCTGACGAGGTTGTCCAATTCCGGGCCATCGCCCTTCTCCCCGGACGTGACTGTCGCCGCAACAATTATCCTCTCCGGAGACATGGCAATATGCGTCTTGTACCCAAAGAAAGCGTCATCGGTACTCTTATGACCAACTCTTGCCTCCCTATCTTTGGACGTGTTGTAATGATCTTTAATGTCATCAACAGTTTCGGCCAGCAGGTTCATCTTCTCTTTCACTGCCGGGATTTCACTTATGAGCGGTTCTGATGCAAGATGGTTTAACAGGTCCCCTGCATATTCCATCTCATGTTCAAGGTTGTCATCTTCATTCTTCTGGGGCAGCGTCCCTTTTCTGCCCTCATCTATTGTGTAGACCGCTTTCCTAAGCAACTTGGAACGCTGTTTCAGGATATCTACAGGAGCATAAGGATTGGAGCGGGATACCGTATGAGTCGCATCTACGATGATTGTCCCACTCTTGATGATGCCCTTCTCTATCGCGATACTGACCGTTTTGCTAATCAGCATATCAAGCAGGTCAACATCCTTCAGACGCATTCTCCTGAACTTGCACAGAGAACTCGGGTTGATGACATCGTCTTCTGGCATCATCCCCAAAAAGTACTTGTACGACAGATCGTAGCGGGAATGCTCCACCACATCAACATCAGACAATGTGTAAATCGTCTTCAGCAGAAGATACTTGAACATCTTGATCGGATCCTCTGCCACACGACCATTGTCCAAGCAATATTTACTCGTCAGCTCTTCGTTTACGAAGCTGAAATCAATAAGATCATTGATTTGCCTCAGAACGTGGTTTTTAGGAACCAACATATCATAAAGAACAGCATGCTC
>Ga0256405_10001821_pt1 | contig 54653 bp, 35 predicted proteins | sample RumenRJG_02DNA_FD_189096 | JGI IMG/M metagenome (GOLD analysis project Ga0256405, IMG submission 189096) | Bovine rumen microbial communities from Lethbridge, Alberta, Canada - RJG_02 | ecosystem: Host-associated > Mammals > Digestive system > Stomach > Rumen | place: Canada: Alberta... | reverse complement strand
TGAACGTAGAAGTTCGCGAAGCAGTGCCTGTTCTTTTTCTCTTCCTATCAGCATATCATTGTGTTGACTGTTGCACAAAGATAGTAATTCTTATTTAATAACGCGCTATAACCCGTGGAAATCTATCAAAAAAGGAACATTTCCACGGATAATAACATCATTGGAACAGAAGGAACCTTGCGACCATGTAACACGTATTCTTTGCTTTTCTTTGCCACATGCTCCCGCTCGTTCTTGCTGTATTTTTCCGCTATTTCCTTATGTGTCATTTGCAAAATCCGGCATATATTCGTTGAAGTTTCCCCAGATAGGCATCAGCGTCGAATCTGGCCTGGGAACCGGCAGCAATCCGCGAATAGTCAAATTCCTGTGAAAACATGTCAGAAATCCCGGAAGCGAGGCCGGCACTGTCTCCACTACGGAATATCAGTCCTGTTCCCGGACTCACAAGTTCAGGAATCCCTCCCATGTCAGCCCCCAGCACCGGGGTTCCGAGGCAAAGGGACTCGATAACGGACAGGGGGCTGTTCTCGTACCACTCCGAAGGAATGACAGAGAACCGCGCACCTCCGACGAGTTCCTTGACGCCAGCCCAGTCCAATTTCCCCACATATTCGATATGGGTGGCACCATTCAGTCTGTCCTTCAGCGGGCCGTCACCGGCAACGACAAGACGCCAGGGTAAGCCCTTGGCCGCATCCACCAGCGTGCCGATACCCTTCTCGTAACTTAAACGTCCCACATAACAGTAATAGTCGCGCCTGTCCCCGTAATCAGGCCTTCTGCACGATTCCGTATCCACAAAGTTGGGCAGATATACCAGCTTTCGCTCCGGGAAGCCTCCCTGAAGCATCTTGTCCCTCATAAAACGGCTTGGGCAGATAAATACATCCGTACAATCATCCAGGACCCTGCGGTTCCACTTCAACGCTTCCAGATAGGCAAGTACGCTGGCGGGAAGAGAATTTTTCATACACCGGTTGAGAAGCACCTGCTTCTTATCTGTAAAACAGGCTTCACAGGGCTGATTCCCGTTTTTAAGACAATCATACCTTGGGCAGAGCAACTTATAGTCGTGCAATGTCCAGACAACCCGAATAGCGCGTGTATGAGCAATCCTTGCAATCACCGGAGACAACTGTGAATGAATATTGTTCAAGTGCACGACATCCGGGCGGAATTCATCCAATAAGGCGGAGAATTTGCGACAAGTCTCCCTATCGCCCACACTCCGTGAAAGGAAACCCGCCTTTCCCGCAATGGAATTCATATTTACCTCGGACGGAAAAAAGCGAGACCACACAGTATCGGCATTGTCCGGATGTCTCATGGAAAAAACGGCGACATCGTGTCCCCTCTCCTTCAAAAGCCTCTCCAGCCCCAGGGTATAGATACAATCGCCCCCTCTGCGGTAGTAAAATTTATTGCACAGCAGGATTCTCATGTCATTCAAAACATTTTACGAAATCTTCCGGAGACGCGCATTGATAAGTATATGCTACATGCTTCAGTGACAGGGCTTTCTCCATGGCTTCCGCCAGCGCACATTCATCGTCGACGGGAACGATATAACCGTTCACGTCCTCTTTTACGACGCGAGACATAGAGGCAATACAATTCGTTGCAACGCCCGGGACACCCAGATACTGCGCTTCGATTAATGCATTCGGCAACCCCTCCCAGCGGGAGGACAGCACAAAACAATCGGCAAACAGAATCCAGGGGACAGGATTGCTTTGATAACCGGCAAAATGCACGGCATCTCCCAGTCCACAATCCTCAATAACGGCACGGAGACTTTTGAAATATGACGCATCGAAAGCAGGATCACCGACGATGGTCAGCGATGCCTCCGGAATATGTTCGAGAAGGCGCTTGAATGCGCGCAGCAACACATCCTGCCCCTTTTGCTCCGTAATACGGGCAACATTCACAAAATGCGGTCCCTGTGCGGAATATGGATTGACGGCATCACGGGCCAGTAAATCCAGAGCACGGGTATCAGGGGCATTGTAAAGGGAAACGGCCCTTTCGGGAGTGACCCCGTAAAGCGCAATCGCTTCTTCCCTTAATTCATCCGTCTGACAGATGACGGCAGAGGCTTTCCGGCAATACAGGGAATTAAGAAGCCTGCCCAGCGGATCACCGTCCCCGATCGCGCTCATATTGCCACGGATAACACTCCTGGGGATACCGGCCAGCCTTGAAGCAAGAACACAGCGGCCGTTCAGATAATGGAACGAGGAGAATACCACGTCCGGCTTCTCGCGCCGGAAGAGCTTCCAGATCCGGAAAATTCCCCCCTGCCAGATATGCCCGAGCCTGATCAGGTGCAGCTTCGCCCCATCGGGGATAAGTTCACCCACTTTGTCAGCAGAAGGGCCGACAATGACATATTCCACACGGAAGCGTCCTGCAGGCAGGTACGAGGCAATCCGCACGGACTGCCGCTCGGCCCCGCCGTTTCCGTTGGGCAATATGACAAAAACCTTTTTCACGATTTCCGGGTTTGCAAAGTTCATGAGAGTTACGGATTAGATTTAGTCATTTCCATTTCTGATACAAAATCTGAAACGAAGGAGGTTCTGCGGGCCTCTATAGTTTCCGTAGTTACATATTTGCCGGAACAGTGCATAGTGGATCCTTGGGTACGGATCAGTAGTTTTCCCGCCCCGGGATTATAGCGGCGCACAAAAAGTTCCCCGTCTGTCCTGACGTCGCAGGCCCTGAATTCCAGGGTACCGCAGGTTTCACCGTCTTTATCACCGATGACGGAGCAGACGTTGGAAGCCTCGATGCTGGATTTTACAAAACGCATTAGATATTGCTCAGGACGGGTTTGAGGCGTCTTGTGTGGCATCCAGAAAAGCCCGGTATCCGAGCGGACGGCAGGTTTGTTGACAAAGCGGCAACGGTTAAAACTTGCGGCGATATGGTTGTCTGGAACTGCCGGGGAACGCGTGCTCTGAAAGGCCAAAATACGCTTCGGCAGACCTTTCTCCGTAACAAACGAGCAATGACGGAAGACAGCTTCGATATCTGGTACAATCCTGTCGGAATGACAATACAAGATAACAAAACCGGGATTGTCCACGGAGGAGGCACTGCGGAAGTTGCAGGAGGATATCTTTGCCCGCAGTTTCATGTCGGAAAGTTCAGAGGCCGCATCAACGGCAACGCACAGGCACTCGTCGTGCGTATCATAGTCAATATCCACATTGTGGAGGGAAAGCCGCAGCTGCTCCCTGTACTTGTTCATCAGCCACAACGCCCCGCCCTGGACGGAGCGCGAGTGTGAGACGATACGGCAATCCCGGAGGGACATATTGGCCCCGGCATTCACGATAAAGGACAAATTGTTGTATCGTCCAAAATCTTCAAAATCCACATTCCGGAATTCGGCCTTGGCGCAATTGCCGACATAAAAGACATACGTGTCTCCACGACGGGAAGCATCCGTGAATTTCGGCCCAAGATAACTCTTTATATATAAGTTTTTAACTTTGAATACATCCCGGGAGTCATAATCATTCTCGAAAGCAAAGAGACAATCGGACGCCAGGACCGGATACGAGGAATCAATGACCAGCGTGGCACCGTTCCCGTCAAGCACAAAGGAATTTCCGGAAATGCGTTCCAGTCTGGAACGGAGGATATAGGTTTTATCCTTCTTCAAGGACACAGGGAGGCCGCTTCGTATGCAGGCATTGAAAGCGGGAGCATCATCACCGGCACCGTCAGCGGGAGCGCCGAACTGCTCCGGTGTAACAAAAGACGCCAAAAGGGCTATAAGTACTATTATTTGCATATGACAACGCTTTTTACAAAGTCAGCAAGCGGGGCCGACCATTTCCTGTAGTCAAAACAACGGCGGCAGAGTTCTTTTCCGGCAGCCCCTATTTGTCGGGCGCGGGACAAATCGCTGAACACCTTTACGATGCCCCCGGATAAAGCTTTAACGTCTTCTGCCGGCGTCACCATGGCGGTTTCGCCGTCTTTCAACCAGTTCATCGCTTCCCCAACATCGGTTATGATTATCGGCTTTCCTGCCGCAAGATACTCACCGAGTTTCGTGGAAAAACCGTAATAATTCTGCTGCGTGCGGTACTTGTTGAGAATGACAAGAGAGGCTCCGGCAAGATACTTCCGCAACTGCTCCCCGAACATATATCCCGTAAAACGGATTCTGTCATGAAGCTCATATTTTTCTATTAGTCGCTCTATCTCAACGCAATGCGGAGAATCCTCGACACGGCCTGCCAATACAAAACGGACCGTCTCCGGTAGTTCCCCCACAGCCATTCCAAAAGCCTCGATCATCCCCAGGATACCGTCTTTCTGCTCATACAGGGTACCGGCATGAAAAATATAGGGAAACTCCGCATCGGCAGACGCATCTTCCAGATTATACTTTTCGAAATCGACCATGATGGGCACCTTGACATGCTTGCAGGAAGGACGGGTATGTGCTTTTGCGTATTCCAACAAGGCATCGGATATGCTGACGACACCGTCCAGCAGCGGGAATTGCCTTCGGAGCGTGTATGCCCTCATCCATTTTGCACAGCGCGTCTCTTTTCCCGTTCCATAAGGGAGTTCGCACAATTCCCGTATGCATTTGGCGCCTTTCCGGCGGGCCACCTTGATAAAACGGATAGACAAGCCCGCGCTGTCCCCCATATAAAGAAAGAGCACATCGCCAGCGGAAAGATTGTTCTTCAGATAATGTTCCGTATGCAGGATGTCCAGACAGTCGTTGAACTTCCGGACAAATACATTGCTGCCGCGCAAAGGGCTACCTCCGATGTAGCGATAAGGGATCCCTTCACATACGCCATTCCCGTCCGTGTTGTGGGGAGGCTTGCCATAAACCTCGGTGCGACGGCAAACAAGCACCTCGCAGTCCGCATCGCCCTGCAGAAAAGCCTTGGCGAAGCATTTGATGCGGTTTACCGCAGCCATTCCGTTAGGAAACGGTTCTCCTGTAACAATAATGATTTTCATCCCTTACAACAATGATCTATATACACAGGCATAACGCCGGGCCGTTTCCGTCCAGGAAAACTCCCCGGCCCGGCGGAGGCATTTGTCCTGAACAGCCAGGCGTTCACCAGCAGAAAGGCCTGCGATGAATTCCAACTGCTCGGCCAGGTTTGAATCGCCGCTGCCGTCCTCGTCAAAATAAAATGCGGCATCGCCCCCTATCTCCGGGAAACAGGATTTGCCAGCCAGCAGGACGGGACAGCCGCAGGCCATGGCCTCGAGCGTAGGCAGCCCAAAACCCTCGTATTCCGAAGGAAAAACAAAACAAAGCGCCCCGTGGTATAGCGAAAAAAGGTCTTCCGTAGATACCTTCTTCGCATGGAATCTTTGTTCAAGGCCCAAGGATGAAAGCATCCAGCGTTCGGAATCACTGAAAGCCGCGCCCGTGCAAACCACATGGATGTTGTCATGTACCTCCAAAAAACGCCGGGCCTGTAAAACGAAGAAGTCAAAACGCTTGTAGGCCGCTCTTCCGCCCACGTACAGAATATAATCAAACGGAAGCAGTCTCCTGAATTCCACATCTTTGACATCAGGAGCGCCCCAATGAATGACCGAAACTTTTTCCTCGGGAATATCCCAGCGTTCCAGGATATCCTTTCTGGTGTTCTCGCTGATTGCGACTATTCTGTCTGCAAGCGGAATCAGCTTTTTCCGCTGCACGATGTCCGGAAAATCTTCCGCATAATACGAGGGAAATAATTCGGGGACAATGTCGTGTACGACCAGCACAAACGGTTTATTGTTATACCCCAGAAAATGCGAATTATAATGCGTGGGCTGGAATACATCATAATCTCCCCGGGCCATCAGACTGCGGCAGTACTTCCTGTTCGCCGCCTCCATCGAGGGGATCAGGGAAAGAGCGGAGAGCGTTTCGTACAAACGGGTACGCCCGCGGAACGTCCTGCCTTTAAAAAAATTATCCAGCGTAAGCCGTGGCAGGGAGACCTGTTCCGGAAACAGTTCCTGCACGTAAACATTGTCCGACTCCTTCATGGCCAGCACGGGCTCTACATCCGGCGGCAGATGCGCTATCATCTCCGAAAGCGCCTTGGAAACACCTCCTATCTTTTGCCTCTGAAAAACAATATGGTCGAAAAGTACTCTCATTTTTTATATTGCAGGCAAACACTGACGGCAAACCAGAATACCACCGCTTTTACCGAAAAGAAGAACACCCAGTTCGTCATATACATTTCGAGCAAATAAACGGTCAGAAACAGGGCCAAACCCTGTAAAAGATGTTTTTTTACGGATATGCCCCGGATAAAAGCGGTAAAGAGGAACAACAAATACAGCAGCAGATGAAATAGGCCGCCTTTCAAAATCGCATACAGGTAGCCGGTCTCAATGAGATAGCGGTCAAAGCTGACTTCCAGCGTCTGGGCATCCTCGGTCATTTGGATATACGTGCCGTCTATTCCCCGCCCGAATACCCAGTCGCTGACAGGAGAAGAGGCCATATCGGCCAGAAACAGCGCCTCAACACCGCTGCGGGTGTCTTCCGTTCCCCTGTCCAAAATAAATTGGAACACCGTTTGGGAAAGCCAGCCCCAACTTATCGCGACAAATACGGCTACAGCAACCACTCCGAAGAGCAGCAGCAGCCTCGCCCGCATGTTGGTCTTAAGCTTGGTTGCGTTCCCCATCAGATAGGCAATCCCGAACCAAAGCGACAGGGACACTATCATATTCCGTCTTGCATTGAGTATCATCAGCATGAAATAGGCGAAATAAATGGCATAGACCACCTGTCTCCGCCGGGTGCTCAGGTGCCGGCGGAAAAGAATGAGAACGATGCCAAAGAAGGGCAGATAGGCGCCGATGGACTCGCTGGAAAATCCTTCCTGCTGCTGTATCAAGTTGACGCTTTGCATAAGCCAGATGGGAATGACTGCAAGCATCGAGAAGAAAAATACATTTAGAATTGCCGTCAGATACTTCCGGTTGGGCAATACAAGGATGGCAAACGGAAGTATATATGCAGGAATCTGCATATAACTGAACTTATTGAGGATCATGTTCTTGATGCCGCCCTCGTACTCTCCTCTGGCAATGATGGAAAGGCAGCTGAGAGCCAACAAGGCTATCAGCAGAAGAGGCCAGCCGCGGTATCGCGCATTCTCGCGGCAAAGGAACACTTGCAAGACGAACCAGAATATGGCAACGAGACACAGCAGCTCGAAAACACGAATCAGCGTGCTGGGCAAAAAAGAGGAAAACAACTGATCCGCAGCAATGTACGCAGTAATACTCGCATACGTTGCACTTACAGCCACCTCACTGCGGCTCTTTTCCTGAAAGAGAGAACTAACGTCCATCGCCATGCCTCCTCAATAAAGACCAGCATTGCACTGGCGCAAGAATGAGTCCGTTAAAATTGGCAACGACCGAAGCAATCAAAATGGACTTTACGCCCCATCCAAGTCGGATGAACAAGTAACAGCTGAGCAGAAAAACAACGGGAGATACCACACAGGCCAAGGTCTGTACCTTCAATATGCCGGCGCCGTTGAGGACATGCACGAACACAGAGCCGTACATCATGGCAATATTGAGTATCATTACCCATAGGGATATGCTGAACGGGACGGTAACACTGGACCCTACCCAGAGACGGTATAACGGCTCGGATAAGGCCAGCATCAAAACAGAACCTGCCACGAAGACACCCAGAAGGAGGATGTATTTTTTTACCGCACCCGCCACCCATCGGAAATCCTGCTTGGCGATGGCATCCGTAACCGCGGCCCAAACAGGTGTAAGTATAATAATCCACAGCATATAAGGCACGTTGAAGTACTTGTATGCTATATTATATTCCGTGACCTCCGCAGCACCAAAATAGTGGATAATGAGAAAGTTGGTCATCTGGTACTGTATCACACCGGCGACCTGGATGATAAAAAACTGCACCCCCAGACGGAAAAGAGCCGGGGCCGTTTTGAAATCTATGTCCGAGAAGGCTGGCGCTATAGAACGATATCTGGTCTTGAACAACAGCAGATTAAAGAAGACAACGACCACAATCGGGCATGCACACAACGCCAGACACAAGTTGATCAAGCTGCCTTTTGTGGTGAGCGTAAGAATATAAATCACGCCAAGCGACAGGAGTTGCTGTAAAAAAGCAAGCAGGGAGGCATATGCCGGACGCTGATCCGCAAGCAGAACGATATTGACCGTGGATAGGATAAAATTGATACAGAAGTAGGTAATGATTATACATACCGAAGCCAAAAGGCCTTCAACGACTTCCTGTTGCAAATGAAGAACCGAATACCAGTCAAGCATAGGAGCCACTCCCAGCAACACCACCATAAGCGGGACAAAAATCATGGTGAGGAGGGCATAGGTAGTACTTACATATTTTTTTGCGAGCGGAATGTCATCATGCGCAAGCGCCTCCGTCAGTTTGTTTTTGAGTCCGTTGTTGATACCGATATCAAAAAAACTGAACCAGGCCACCATCGAACTGACGGCAAGCCATACACCGTATGTCTCGCTGCTGACATAATGCAGCGTAAGGGGGACCAATAAAAAACCGATAAGAACACTGCCTCCCTTAATCAGTATCATGGCGGCAATGTTCTTTTTCGCCTTCACGGATCTTTCCGAACCGTCTAAGAAAAGCGACTTCAGCTTTTTTTCCAAAACAACCATCCTGTACACAGGGCGGCGCCCATAATAAACCACAGAATTGCCAGCATAACCGTTGATGGACTGCCTCTGCGGGAAGCATAGCCTTGCTGTATCGTAACCAGCACAGGTGATTTCCGCTGCACCTTGGCTTCGGCGGCAATCAGGTTCTGGGCCGTCTGATTGAACATCTGAAATTGAAGTAGTGCTTCATTCTGGAGTTGCTGCTCATAAATCCTGCTGGCACGGCTGCTGGTCCCCTGATGGGAGTCGGCATAATAGGCATATGCTTGCTGTGCGGCCAAATAATCAGCATGCCGCTGATCGTACAGTGTCTGATAGTACTCCAATTCTTTGCGGGAAATTTCGATTCGATAATCCACCACGAACTCCTGAAGCCTGTCAATGACGGCGTTGGCGACCTGGGCAGCAATCACACGGTCCTGCATTGTCACCTTAACCGAAAGCACATAACTTTTCTTAAGGACATCGGCCGTAATATTGCTTCGGAGAGCAGCAATCACCTGCTCCTGCTCCCGGGACAATCTTAGGGTGTCCACTCCGGCAACTTCTCCGCCACCCTCCGTTTTTTCTTCTGGCGTAAACCGGCCTTTTATCCAAGAGAGTCCCCTCATCGGGAGTCCAAACACGTGTCCCCACCAAGGCGCTTTGTTGTAGTGGAGGATATAGTCGCACAGCGTGGTATGCACCACGGAATCCCTTGTCGCCACCTCAACCGGCAGATCTGACAGCGCCAGACACATATCGACCGAACGGATGACTTCCGGGTAAAGGTCCGGGTGCATGGCGTCGGTCAGGGCGAACGAATTCATGTTGATGCCGGCAAGGCTCGACAATGCGTTGAGCCCCCCGCCCAGGGAGGACCGTGTTACAAGTTCCGGCGCCACAATTGTCTCGCTGGTATAGGTCTTGGGAGTACTGAGCCCAATCATCACACCGAACAAGGAACCCAGAAAAGCCCACAGAAATATCTTCTTCCAGTTCTTGAGGACAAGATGGATATACGGCTTAATATCGACGGGGTCCTTTGCCGGACCAATGTCGGCAACGTCGGCAACGTCGTCGAATTCGTCGTATTTTTTCATATTCTGTCTATTTTTTATTAAACAAGTTCACTATGGTGGCAACCATCGTGGCAATGGATGCCGCAGAAGTGCCGATGCCAAGCCACTCACCGGTGGTCAGCTTGTTTTTCTCTTTCTTGGCTGGAACTACAATTTCGCAACCGGGTTCGAGTTTGGCATTACCGCCGACCGCAACGGTTCCGTTCATATACACCACGTAGGTTTTGCTCCTTTTGGCATCATTCGAAAAGCCGCCGGCCTGACGGATATAATAACTGACGGGCTTGCCGGAAATGAAGTGTACGGTATTGGGGAAGAGAACCTCGCCCAGCACGCGCACGGTGGAGGAAAGTTCGGGCACTATCAGCTCGTCTCCGTCACGCAGCACAATGTCGTAATCTGACCCGGGATGCGCAAGCGCCTTGTCGAGTTCCAATCCTACAGTATATATTTCGCTCACAGCCAGTTTATTAAGCTTCAGTGAATCGGCCTTGGTCAGATTCTGCCGCTTTTTTATAACCTTACCAAGTTCGGTACGCACGTTCCGCTCGTACTGGTTGATTTTGCGGCGGAGCATGGCACCTTGCACATATCCGTTCGGCGTGGTTCCTCCGGCACGGCTGAGCAATTGCGAAACCCGTTCGTTATTGCTTGACAACGTGTACTGTCCGGGAAAATTCACCTCGCCGGTAATAAGCACATTCCGCTGCTCCACGTAGGTGGGACTGCGGCGCACAGACACAACGTCGTTCGGACACAATTCAAAACCGCCTGCGCCGTCTTCTGCAAGACCGTCCTTCAGCGAAACCGAGAAGACGTGCGCCAGGGTATCGTTTGCGACGGTGCTCAACGAACTGTCAATCCTTCGGGCGATGTCCACCTTGGCAGCGGAAGCGCCTTCGGCAAGGCCGCCTGCAAGCAAGATGATATCTTCGACCGTTATGTGCTCTGCAAACTGGTACCGTCCCGGTTTGGCCACATAGCCGGTTACGACAATATCGCCTTTGGGTTCCAGCTCGTTGACGTTGGATACCACCAGTATGTCGCCGCGCTGCAGCAGGATGTCCTGCACAGTTCCGTCAATAATGGCTCCCAGCGGCACCGGAACCAGTTCCAGCGAACGGTCCGGCTTCTCGCGGATAATCTGGGCACGGGAGAGAAAGGCGTCTTCCAGAACCCCTCCGGCATGCGCCACCAGCTGGCTTACCGTTGCGATACCGCCGCCGAGCTCGAACTTGCCGGGACGATACACCGCACCTTTCACTTCCACGCGGTTGCTGAAGGCATCCACCTGGTTGCTGCTCACAATCACCGCATCTCCGTCCATGAGGGAAAAACCGGAAAAATCCGCGGTACCGACTGTATGGAAACTGTTGACACGACCGTCGTTACGCTCTACGCCTACCTCCTCCTGCCAGGCATTGCCGGCAAAACCTCCGGCATACCCGATCAAGCGGTCGATCCCCTCTCCGGACTTGATCTCATAACGCATCGGCCGCTTAACGGCGCCTTCTATGCTCACAAGCGCGCCATACGGCGGCACGATAATCACGTCTCCCTCCTTCAGGGGAACATTCAATTCAAGTTTACCGTCGAACAAATACTGATACACATCCACCTCGGCGAATACTTCTCCTCCCCGCACGACGCGCACGCAACGCAACGACCCAAGCTCGGTGACACCCCCCGCACAGTACAGGGCGTTAAACAGGGTGGTGAATGACGACAGCCTGTAAGTACCGGGCGTCTTTACCTCTCCGAGCACATTGACCTGAATGCTGCGCACATTTCCGAGCGAAACGCTCATGCTGGAGCCGCCGGTTCGCAGCGACGAATAGATTTTGCCCAGGTTGCTCTTGAGCTTGCCGACTGCCTGACTGACGCTTAAGCCGCTGAGTTGGACGCGGCCCACCTGCGGAACGATTATGTGTCCTTCGGGCGATATCTTGCTCTTTATGCTGGCCTCGCTGTTTCCCCAAATGTCGATGATTATCTCGTCTCCGGGTCCCAGAATATAGTCTTCGGGCGTAGCGGCGTTCAGGTTGGGTTCGAACGAAAGTGTCTTTCCTGCAAAAATTTTATGGCCGTACACTTCCATACTAACAGCGGTGGTATCGGCTGTGCTTCTCACTTTCTTGTCGGCCGATGCTGCCGGGGCTGAAACTTCGTCGCTCGCGGTGCGTTCGCGGTCGTTTCCGGCAAGCTTGCTGGCCGGCAGGGCAGTGGATGTGCCGGACATGGTGTCGAGTGTTCCGTTCTTATAGGCTTTGAAGAGGCGACTGAGTTGTGCAGTGGTAGCTCCCCTCGCGAGGAGTTCGTTACCTACCTGACGCTCGGTCTTGCCCGCCTTCATCCCTTCCGTTATGTATGTAATTATCTGGTTTTCCGTCATTTGAGCCATTGCCAGAGGCGCACTCGCAAAGAGGAAGACAGCAAGCAGTATAGTTAAACGCTTATCCATTTTTTAATCCGTTAGCAGAATTTCCCTAAAAGGGATTCTGACAAATATAAATATTTAATGGCACACTGCCAAATATCCGCGGAAAACTTAAACGTTAAACAAAAAGTGCATGATGTCACCGTCCTGGACCACGTAGTCCTTGCCCTCGATGCCCATCTTGCCGGCGGCGCGGACGGCGGCCTCCGTCTTGTACTGGACAAAGTCCTCGTACCTAATGACCTCTGCCCGGATGAAGCCGCGCTCGAAGTCCGTGTGGATGACACCGGCGGCGCGGGGCGCTTTGTCCCCGGCCTTGATGGTCCAGGCTCGGCACTCATCCGCTCCCGCCGTGAAGAAGGTGCGCAGCCCCAGCAGCTTGTATGCACTCTGGATGAGCCGGACCACACCGCTCTCCTTGAGGCCCATTTCCTCCAGGAACATCTGGCGGTCCTCGTAGTCCTCAATCTCTGCAATCTCGGCCTCCGTACGGGCGGCAATCACCAAAATTTGGGCGTTCTCCGCCGCAACGGCAGCCCGGACAGCCTCCACATAGGCGTTACCCGTGGCCGCAGAAGCCTCGTCCACATTGCACACATAGAGCACCGGCTTGTTGGTAATGAGGAACAGGTCCTTGGCCATCTGCTCCTCTTCCGCATTCTCCAGAATCACCTCGCGGCAGGAGTGTCCCTGCTCCAGCACGGCTTTGTAGCGCAGCAGCAGGGACAGCAACTTTTTGGCCTCCTTGTCCCCGCCGGTGGTAGCCATTTTCTCCACCTTCTTGATGCGGTTCTCAACGGTCTCCAGGTCCTTGATTTGCAGCTCTGCGTCCACCACTTCCTTGTCCCGCACAGGATTCACGGAACCATCCACATGGACAATGTTGCCGTCGTCGAAGCAGCGCAGCACATGCAGGATGGCATCTGTCTCGCGGATGTTGGCCAGGAACTGGTTGCCCAGGCCCTCACCGCGGGAAGCACCCTTCACCAGGCCGGCGATATCCACGATTTCCACAGTAGCGGGAATGGTGCGCTTGGGCTGGCAAATGTCCGTAAGGACCTCCAGCCGCTTGTCCGGCACATTGGTGGAACCCACATTGGGCTCGATGGTACAGAAAGGGAAATTGGCGCTCTGGGCCTTGCCAGAACTTACACAGTTAAATAAAGTAGACTTGCCCACATTGGGCAAGCCTACTATTCCACATTTTAAAGACATATGCGAATCTATTAATAGAAACGGGCGCGGTTGTCGTCCACGGCCTTCTCCGTCATGAGCGGAAGGAGCATCTGGGCGTGATAGGAGTCCAGACGGGCCTGGGCGCTCTTGGCATCATCTTCCGTGTAGTAGGAACCCACCTCACGGCCGTTCACCTGGAACACATAGGTACCCATGATACCGGCCACAGGACCGCTCACCACACCTTCTTTGGCACCCGCCACGGCACCTACGAAAGCAGGCTCGGTGGAAGGAGCGGAGTTGGTGGAGAAGGTAACATCCGACAGGTTGGAAACCGTAGCGCCAAGTTTCTCTGCAACGGCCTCCAGGGAACCCAGACCGGCGATTTCACCGGCAACGTCTGCGCAGCGCTTGGCGGCATACTGCTCACGGTAGAGCTGGTTTTTGATGCTCTCGGAAACCTCGTCCACCTTGGCGTAACCCTCCTTGTGGGCAGCCTTCACGGCCACTACAAAGAAGTAGTTGTTGTCCACGGTAATGATACCGGAAGCCTTGCCGGGCTTGTTGTCGAAGGCCCAACGGGTCACTTCCTTGGCATGGCCGATGGAACCGTACGTATCCGTACCCTCATTCACGGTGAGGGAACGGGAGTAAGTACCGGTGGAGTCACAGGCGGCCTTGTAGTTGGCGTATTTGCCAGCAGCACGCACGGCCAGGAGATTGGCCTTATTGTAGGTGTCTGCATAGGTTTCCTTGCTGGGAAGGGTGGCTTTTTCAAGGATGGCCACTTTCTTCTTGGCCACGGGCTTGGTGGTCTTGGTCACCTCCACAATGTGGGTGCCGTACATGGTGTTCACAATGTAAGGCTTACCCACCTGAGCGGTAAGAATTGACTCAAAGCCGGGAATCATGGCGTTCTGGGTCATCCAGCCCAGGTTGCCCTGCTCGCCGTCATAGGCATTGTTCTTGTCTGCGGAATAGAGCATGGCCAGGGTGGCGAAGTTGTTCCTGTTCACCACGCCCAGAAGGCTGTCTGCGGTGTGGCGGGCGTCTGCACCCTGCAGCATGATGTGGCGAACATATACGGAATCCGGCACATTGGCCAGCTCCATGATGCGGGCGGCGAAGAAGGTGTTGCCGGACTTGAATATCGGAGAAACACCGGCATTGTTCTCTGCCACGAAGGTGTCCACGTCACGGTTTACGGTACGCAGGTCTCCGCCCTTGTACCAAGTATCCTGCCACTGGCGGTCGCTGTTGCGCTGCAGGAAAGCACGCACGTTGTCCGTAGCGACAAATTCGTCGTACAGGGTGATGAATTCCTCGTTCTGGGCAGCCACGTCCTTGGCGGAAGGCGTTACCTCATACACGACATATTCAATGTCGCGGGTGGCCTTCTGGCGGAAGTTTTCTTTGTGGGCGGCATAGAACTTCTGGATGTCTGCATTGGACACCACCACGGAAGAATCCTGCGGGAAATAGGTGTTGGGAGACATCACAAAACTCACCTGGGCGGTGGTGTTGTTGTCTGCAATAGCGCGGCGGCTTTCCACGGAGTTCACATAGGAAGCGGCGTTGAACAGCCCCATGTACTTTTCATTGTAGCGATTGCTGCGGACGGCGTTCTGCAGGTAGTTGCGAAGCAGGATGCCGCGGCCGCTTTCATCGGAATTCACATTTTCCATGAAATCACGTACGGCAGAAGCGGAGAAAGCGCCGTTTTCGTCGTTGAAAATGCCCATGCTGCTGAGCACTGGGGAGATTTCTTCACCGACAAACAGGTCTATCTGTTCCTGCTGACCTACACGGATACCCGCCTTTTCGATGGTGGGAATAACCAGGTAGCGGTCCACCAGGTTGTTCCAGGCCATGTCACGGGTCTGACGCTGGGCCTGCTCGCTGGAAGCGGACTGGCCGGTGAGCATTTCGCGTACATCCGAGAACTGCTTCACCTCAGACTCAAAGTCCTGATAGGAAACGGATTTGCCATTGATTTTACCTACGTCGTACTTGGAAGAAGCAGACTGGACGGTCTGGATGATGTCCGACGGGTTTACAAGGAAGAGTAAAAGACCGAAGGCAATGATGAGCGAAGCACCAATGCCGAATTTTGTTCTGATGGTCTCAAGAGCTGCCATTTTAGTATATAATTTTAATTTTTCTTCAATTTTTGCCTAAGGGCTGCAAAATTACGAATTTTCTTCCAAACAATCACTATTTTTTTAGCATCGGCCCTATAAAATTCACCGAATCCACAACAACTTGCGTACTGTCGGACGCCAGGATGAATTCATTGTCGAAGGGTCGCAGGAGGATGGCATTGCGCGCCATTTCGTCTGAACGCATGCCATATCCTTGCATGGTACCGGACGGTGAATACATGAGAATGTAGCAGTCGGTCCAAATTTCATGCTTCTTGCCGTCCCAATACAAGGTGTCGGTTTTCATGGTTTCCTTCTTGAGGATGTTCCGGATGACCACATTCCCGAAAGCCGACCATTTTTCGCGCTTCCCGTCCGAGGATTTGTCGTGACGCGCTTTTTCCGCGTCGATGGTGGTTTCCAGCAGGCCGTCTTCACTGTAACCAAACACATGGATGCCGCCCGGAAAAAGGTCATAGGACACGGTATCATGTTCATAAACCTCCATTCTGGGCGATTCCACACGCATTTTCACCCGTCCATTCTCCGACTGCACATAAAACATGCCTTCCACTACCTGAAGCGGAATCTTGTCCAAATCCAGTTTCTCCGCCTCCGAAAGATTGCTCTTGCAGGAAAAAACGACGAAAGCAACCGCCGCAGCGGTTGCCGTCATCTGAAATATGTTTTTAACAGTCACTTATTGTACACGGACAGTAGTGGTAGCTGTCATGCCACCGCAGGAAACGGTGTAGCTCTGACCCTTGGTTACGTCGTACATGAAGGCCTCGGAGGCCTCGGGATAATAGCGGCTGACGCTGGCAATGGAAGAAGTGGCTTCGTCCGCTACGGAAGGGTCTGCGTTGCGGGCCTTCTGGTAGTAATCTGCGGCGACCCAGTAACGCGCCCACTTGTCCACGGTTTCACCGCAGGTGGCGGAAGCCCAGAGGTTACCCATGATCAGGTAGCCCTTGCCGGCATAGCCATAGTCCATTTCCACAGCCTTCTTGGCAGCCTCATACGCTTTGCCGCGCATGCCGTTCTTGTAGCAGAAAGCAGCCATCTCGTAGTAGTACTGGGCGTCGGTGGCGGCGTCGGACTCGTCGGAACCAATAGCCTCTTCCAGGTATTTGGCGGCATCGGCCACATTGCCGCGGGCCGAGTTCAGACGATACAGGGCATAGGCGCTGCGGAAGGAAGGATCCAGCTTGTACATGGAAGTAACGGCATTCAGGTACAGGTCATTGGAGGCACAGTCCTCGGCGGAGTTCATGAGCTTGACGATGTTGCTGACCAGGGCCAGGTTGTTGGGATCGGCCTCATAACGGGGACCGAAGATGGCGATGAGGTTGTCGCAGGAGGCCACCTTGCTGTCTGCAAAGATGCTTTCGATAGTGGCTTTCACCTTCTGCTTGTCCTCTGCCTCCGCGTCGTTCTTGACGGTGGAACCCTCCACGTCGGCGGTCACTTTGTCGTACATGGCGATGACGTCGTCCGCAGTGAGCTGGTTCTCACGATACAGGATGATGGAAGCCTGCAGCAGGTTCACCAGCAGGGGACCATTGGCCTTGGAACCCAGTTCATCCACGATAGCGCCCACATTCTTGTAAATGTAGTCTGCCTTGGCACCACGGTAGTTGATCATGTACTGACCTTTGTTGTTCATGATGTCCACTTTCTTCCTGGGATAGGTGGCCATACGCTGGTCCTGCAGGGTAAGGATGGTGTCCACGATGGCCTCACGGGCAGCTGCATCCTTGGTCTGGTTGTACAGACGGGTCATGAGCGTAGTACCATGGACAAACATGTTCTGCGAAGCGGTAGCAGGGCAGAGCGAATAAGCCTTGCGCCAGTTGGGCAGGGCGGAATCGTAATTCTTCTGCTTGTAATACTCCTGATAATAGGAGAGGTACTTGATGCACTCTGCGCTGTCCGCTCCGTATTTTCCCTGGGCAGAGAGGTTCTGCCCCGCAAATACAGCCATTACAGCGAAGAAAATAAACGTAATTTTTTTCATAACATCAGTATTTTTAAAATTTTTATTTTCAAGTTTTATGCCACCACTATTCGTACGGCCGCTTCTGGAACCAGATATCGAACACGTTGAAACCCACATTGAATCCAAAATAAGTTTCTTTTACCTGAGAGGCCGACAACCCCCTGCGCCCGATGTCCAGTCCCACCGTAATACCGTTGTACCAGCGGAAAACCGGCAGCGTCATACCAAAGGTGACCCCGACGGCATTCACATGTTTTCCTCCTGCCGTATAATAAGACTGGTCAAAGTATATACCTCCCCGGTAGGTACACCTGCGCATGTAATAACGGATGTCGTTCCGGTTGGGCGTATAAGCGAAACCGGCCCGGACAGACTGCCCTACGGACGGAGCAAAAGCAACTTCTCCTACATTGGAAAAACCTTTTACTTGATCCATGCGTGATTTGGACCAGTCCGTGCGCGTATAATCCACCTCTACCAGGAATTTGTCTGCGTTGCGGTAACTGATGCCCACGCCTATTTCATCTCCCATGGACAGGTTGCTTTGTCCGAGGACGGAAGTGGTTTTTACACGGTCATAGCTTCCCCGCTCCTCATAATGGATGGTGGTGCCGTTCAGCCGTGTTGCAAACTTATAGGTGGCACCAAAAGTAAGATAATGACCGGTGGTAAGCGGCTGCTCATACTGCAGGCCCAACTTGGCCGTGAAATTGTTTACCTGGAGCGAGTCTCCGGTGGAAATGTCACGGAAAGAGGCTGTATCAAAGTCCACCGTGGCCTGTTTGTTAATGTTTCCGAAGCAATAACTGGCCTGTGCACCCAGGGAAAGGCGGTTCCACAAAGTTCCGGAAAACGCCGCGAATACCTGATAAATACCCCCGTTCCCTTTTGTCCTGAAGGTACGGTAACCGGCATCTGCATCCATCTCTGAATAAGCGATATTATAGCCTACATCGCTGACAGGCGTAATGCCTACCATACCGGCCGTATGTCTCCAAAGCGGGAAGGAAAAAACAAAATCGTCAATATTGAACGTGGTATTGAGCGCTTTTTTGCTGCCTTCGCTGAACAGGGAAACGCGCCCGCCCAGGCCAAAATCTGCCATGAAGGAAAGGGAGTCGCGGGCCGTCATGGAAGCCGGGTTCAGGATGTTCACATAGCGGTTGCTGCGTGCAGCGATGCCCACTCCGCCCATACTGCGGTTCCAGGCTGTACCGGGCTGGTGTAACTGGCCGATACCAAAGACTGAATACGGGGAAAAACCGCTGTACGTACCATCCGTCTGGGCCGTGAGCGTCCAGGCGGAAAACAGCAGCAACAGCGTTACCGCAACCCTATGAATGAAGCTTCTGAACATATTCATCCGCTATTAAAGCCATGCCCATGAGGACAAGATTACAAATTGCAAAGATGGAACTTTTCATCCGTTTTGCAAAATAATTAGCATCGCCTCCGGTAAATACAACAATATGGTCCGGAAACAGATTCAGGTAGCCTTCTATTTCAAAAACGATGCCTGAAACCACACCGCTGGCAATGGAGTCGTTTTCCGACAACCCCACAGGCGCCGGATTTTCCGGCATGTCCACCAGCGGGAGGGACCGGGAATACCGGTTGAGCGCCTTGAAACGCGTACGGCAGCCCAGCGAAATGTTTCCGCCCCGGTACATACCGTCTTCCCCGGTAAAATCCACCGAAAGCGTGGTGCCAAAGTCCACAATGGTGCATCCGCGGCCCCGGAAAAGATAACGGGCGGCAAGAATGGATGCGGCACGGTCATAGGAAAGATACGCCGGAAGCCCGTGTGACACCAAAAAATCTTTGTTGTTGCTGTCCAGGATGAGCAGATAGGTACATTCTTCCTTGAGAGTGGAGGCATCGGCCTCAGAAATGGTATATACGGAAGAAAGCAGCAGTACCTCCGGTTTTTCCCGTCTGGTGAGCGAGAGGATGAAGTCCATGAACTTCTCCCCCTGATAACGGAAAGTTTTTCCTAAAGTCATCCTTTCCGACCAGGCAGCCTTGAGTGCTGTGTTTCCTATTTCTACTAACAAATTAGACATACAACCCGCAAAAATACAAATTATTGCAGTTTTTTCAAAATGGAATAGGCCTTACCCAGCGAGTCCACCCCCCTGGATACCGTGCGGAGTTTGCCGCCGTCCTGGTTGAACTTGTACTGTGTGGGATTCTCGTTCACCCGGGCCAGCACCTTTTCAAACTGCCTGGACTGATAATATCCACCCATGGGATTGCTCACAAAGAACATGATTTGCATTCCATTCTTTATGATAATTTTCTCGAATCCCAATTGCTGACCTAAATTTCTGATTTTCACCACATACAACAGGTTTTCCACTTCTGGAGGCAAGGCACCGAAACGGTCCGCCACCTGTGCGCCCAAGCGGTCTATCTCCCGGTCGTCGTTCAGGGCGTCCAGCATCTTGTACAGGCGGATTTTTTCTGCTGTGATGTCAATGTAATCGTCAGGAATGAAAGCGGGCCTGTCTGTCTCTATGGTGCAGTCGTCCACATATTTTTCCTGGGTGGAGCGCAAAGAAAAACCGCTTTCCATGCCCAGCTCCTCCATGGCTTCCGAGAGAATCTTCTGATAGGTTTCGTAGCCCATGTCGGAGATGAAGCCGCTCTGCTCCGCGCCCAGCAGATTGCCGGCGCCGCGGATGTCCAGGTCCTGCATGGCGATGTTGAAGCCGCTGCCCAGGTCGCTGAACTCCTCGATGGCCCTGAGGCGTCTCCGGGCCTCGTCCGTAAGACTCACCAGCGGTGGAACAATCAGGTAGCAGAATGCCTTTTTGTTGGAGCGGCCCACACGGCCCCGCAGTTGGTGCAGGTCGCTCAGTCCTATGTTCTGTGCCTGGTTGATGATGATGGTGTTGGCATTGGGAATGTCCAGCCCGTTTTCCACGATGGTGGTGCACAGCAGGAGGTCATAGTCTCCCCGCATAAAGGACAACATTCTGTCTTCCAGGTCTTTGGATTCCATCTGACCATGCGCCACGCATATTTTCATGTCGGGTACCAGACGGTGCAGGATATCGGCAATAGCGGGCAACTCCTCCACGCGGTTATGCAGGAAAAACACCTGTCCGCCGCGGTTGAGTTCATAATTGATAATGCTTTTGACTTCGGCCTCATCGAACAGGATAATCTCTGTCTGGATGGGAATGCGGTTGGGCGGCGGCGTTTGGATGATGGAAAGGTCGCGCGCGCCCAGCAGCGAGAATTGCAGGGTACGCGGAATGGGCGTTGCGGTAAGCGTAAGGGTATCTACCGAATGCTTGAGCTGGCGCAGTTTTTCCTTGGCACTCACGCCGAACTTCTGTTCCTCGTCAATAATAAGCAGACCCAGGTCCTTGAATTCAAACGCATCGCTCAAAATCTTGTGCGTGCCTATCAGGATGTCTATTTTTCCTTCTTTCAGGCGTTTTTTGATGTCTAAAATTTGCTTGGCGGTGCGCAGGCGACTCACATATTCCACCGTGCACGGCAGGTTGGCCAGGCGGGCCTTGAACGTCTCGAAATGCTGCAGGGAAAGGATGGTGGTGGGCACCAGCACCGCCACCTGTTTGGAATCCGTAGCGGCCTTGAACGCGGCGCGGATGGCGATTTCCGTTTTGCCGAATCCCACATCGCCACAAACCAGCCGGTCCATGGGACAATTTTCCTCCATGTCCTCTTTCACCGCCTTGGTGGCCCGTTCCTGATCCGGCGTATCCTCATACATGAAGGACGACTCCAGCTCTTCCTGCAGATAGGTGTCCGGCGAGTAGGCAAAGCCCTTGGAGGCCCGCCGCTTGGCATAGAGTTGAATCAGTTCCTTGGCGATGTCTTTCACGCGCGACTTGGCCGCCTGCTTGAGGTTGCCCCAGGTCTTGGAACCCAGCTTGTTCACGCGCGGCGGCTCCCCTTCCTTGGAACGGAAACGGGAAATCTTGTGCAGGGAATGGACCGATACGAATACCACGTCACCGCCGCTGTAAAGCAGTTTCACCACCTCGTGTACGCGGTCGTGGTCGTCCTTCATCTTCACCAGGCCGCCGAACACACCCACACCATGGTCGATATGCACCACAAAATCGCCTATATTGAAGGCGCTGAGGTCGTTGAGCGTAAGCTGCTCGCTCTTTTCCACCGTCCGGCGCATGCGCACACGGTGAAAGCGGTCAAAAATCTCATGGTCCGTATATAGGCATATACGGTCTTCGTTGTCGATGAAACCGCTGTGGATATTCTTGCCCTTTACGAATTCCGGCAGCAGGGCGTGTTCCTCCTGCAGCATGATGGAGCGCAGGCGTTCCAGCTGACTCTCCTTCTCCCCTACTATATATACCTTATAATTATTCTCCAACCGGGAACGGATGTCGGACATGAGCAGGTCGAAGTTCTTGTTGAACACCGGCTGCGGGGAAATGTTGAACTGTACCTTGGATGCATTTTCCTGCTGCAGCGGAATATCCAGATAGACATGCCTGAAGGAGAGTATCGGCACAAAGAAGTCCTTTTCCTTGTACATATCCGACGAGTCCAGCCATACAACGGTGCCTTCGGGCAGCATGTTTACGAGACTCTCGCCTTCTTCCGTCTCGCGGGCGGCTATATCCGGGTAAATATCGGCCCGGGTAATAGGGTCGATGGAAAGCTGCGTATTGCAGTCGAAGGTGTGGATTTTCTCCACCTCGTCGCCAAAGAAACTCAGGCGGAAGGGTTTGTCCGAAGAATAGGAGAAAATGTCTATTACGGCACCACGCAGCGCAAATTGGCCCGGTGCCGATACAAAGTCCACCTTCTCGAAGCCCTCTTCCTGCAGGCGCGTGCGGATGCTTTCATAGGGAATTTCCTGCCCTTCCTGAATGCTGAACAGCGCATTTTGCAGTTTTTGGGCCGACGGAACCTTCTCTTCCAAGGCCTCTGGATAGGTGACAATGAAAAGCTTTTCGGGTGCCTTCCATTGGAGCAGTTCGCCTATAGCCGCCGTCCGCTGCACGCCCAGGGACGATTTGTAATTGCTGCGCTCTACGCTTTTGCCCAGTTCCGGCAGAAAAAACACGCAGTCCCCCTCTACCATATTATATAGGTCCGCCGCACAGTATTCCGCCGACTCACGGGTGGGCATTACAATAAAATGGATGCCTTCCTGCGCCACCTGGGACAATACCATCCACCGTGCAGACAGGAAGAGCCCGCCGCAAAAGACTTCCTTCCGTTCCTGAAGCAGTTTTTGCAGCCGTGCAGCTGAATTTTGACTTATCAACATTCCCTTCCGTTTCCCTGTTGATAACCTGTTTATAACCCTGTTGATAACCCTCCTGGCGTTTGTGGGTAAAAATTCCGCACGCACCATTCACAGCCCATCCACACGGTTTCAGCAGGTTTTCAACAAATTAATTTTTACTTAATAAATTGATTTTTAATAGTTTATATGGAGTTTTCAACAAATCCACAACTTTATTAAAAACAAATAATCTTAAAAATAAAAACTATATTTGTATTTGAATTGATTAGACCCTGAGCCATGACCGACTTTGATCCGCACAATCCGGCAGACCGCAAAGATAGCGAATTTGAAGGAATTATCCGCCCCCAGGGGCTGGACGATTTCACCGGACAGAAGGAGATTGTATCCAACTTGAATATATATATAAAGGCCGCCAAAATGCGTGGAGAGGCCCTGGACCATGTTTTGTTCCATGGTCCTCCCGGCTTGGGAAAAACCACGCTGGCACACATTATTGCCAACGAGATGGGGGTGAACATGAAGGTGACTTCCGGTCCGGTGCTGGACAAGCCCGGGGATCTGGCGGGGCTGCTTACCGGGCTGGAGAGCGGTGACGTGCTGTTCATCGACGAGATTCACCGGCTTTCTCCGGAAGTGGAGGAATACCTGTATTCCGCCATGGAGGATTATGTGATTGACATCATGATTGACAAGGGACCAGGGGCGCGTTCCGTGCGCATCAACCTGAATCCTTTTACGCTGGTGGGCGCAACTACGCGGAGCGGTTTGCTTACGGCGCCGCTCAGGGACCGTTTCGGCATTAACTGCGCCTTGGAATATTATGATACGGAGGACCTGCGGCAGATTGTGCTGCGCAGCGCCCGGATTCTTCAACTGGAAATTGACCAGGATGCCGCGTATGAGATTGCCCTCCGCAGCCGCGGTACGGCGCGTATCGCCAATGCGCTCCTCAAGCGTGTGCGGGACTTTGCCCAGGTGCTGGGAGACGGCCGCATTAACCTGGAAATCACGCGTTTCGCGCTGAATAAGCTCAAGATTGACAAGCGGGGCCTGGATGCTATCGACAACAAGATTTTACGGACGATGATCCTTACCTTCAAGGGTGGCCCGGTGGGCGTTGGTACCCTGGCCACTTCCATCAGCGAGGACGCCGGTACGCTGGAAGAGGTGTATGAGCCGTTCCTCATCAAGGAGGGCTTCATTATCCGCACCCAGCGCGGCCGCATTGCCACGGAACTGGCCTATCAGCACCTGGGCATGGACGCCTATCTGGCCCAGCGAAAGTACAATCCGGACGAGAGCGGTTCGCTTTTTTAAGGAAAAGTCCTAATTTATTCACGAAAAATGCTTAATTTTGCAAGCTAGCAAATACAATACTAATTATATGGCCGATTCTAAACTTATTTCCAAGATTCCGGACGGACCGCTCAAAGAAAAATGGTCCAAGCGTAAAGCCGAAATCCGGATTGTTTCTCCGAACAACAAACGGAAACTGGAAGTGATTGTGGTGGGTACCGGTCTTGGCGGTGCATCCGCAGCTGCGTCCTTGGGCGAGATGGGATACAACGTGAAGATCTTCTGCATCAGCGATTCCCCCCGCCGGGCGCACTCCATTGCCGCCCAGGGTGGTATCAATGCCGCCAAAAACTACCAGAACGACAACGACTCCATCTACCGTCTGTTCTATGACACCATCAAGGGTGGCGACTATCGTTCCCGCGAAGCCAACGTATATCGTCTGGCAGAGGTGAGCGCCGCCATTATTGACCAGTGCGTGGCACAGGGTGTTCCTTTCGCCCGTGAATACGGCGGATACCTGGCCAACCGTTCCTTCGGCGGCGTGCAGGTGAGCCGTACCTTCTATGCCCGCGGACAAACCGGTCAGCAGCTCCTGCTGGGTGCTTACGCTTCCTTGAATAAAGAGATTGCCGCCGGCACTGTGAAGAGTTATCCGCGCCACGAGATGCTGGATTTGGTGATTATAAACGGTGAGGCAAAGGGTATCATCGCCCGTAATCTGGTAACCGGTGAAATTGAGCGTTTCGGCGCCCATGCCGTGGTGCTGGCCACCGGTGGTTATGGCAATACCTACTTCCTTTCCACCAACGCCATGAACTCCAACGGCAGCGCCGCCATGCAGGCCTACCGAAAGGGCGCTTTCTTCGCCAACCCTTGCTTCGCCCAGATTCACCCCACCTGTATTCCGGTACACGGCGACCAGCAGTGCAAGCTCACCCTGATGAGTGAGTCCCTGCGTAACGACGGCCGCATCTGGGTGCCCAAGAAGAAGGAGGACGTGATGAAGCTGCGCAAGCATGAAATCAAGCCTTCCCAGATTCCCGAAGAGGACCGCGATTACTATCTGGAGCGCCGGTATCCGGCCTTCGGCAACCTGGTTCCCCGTGACGTGGCTTCCCGCGCCGCCAAGGAGCGCTGCGACGCCGGTTATGGCGTGAACGAGACCGGCCTGGCCGTGTTCCTGGATTTTGCCGATGCTATCAAGCGCCTGGGTCACCAGAGAGTGCAGGAGCGCTACGGCAACCTGTTCGACATGTACGAGAAGATTACCTCCACGTCCCCTTGGGAGGAGCCTATGATGATTTATCCGGCTATCCACTACACCATGGGCGGCTTGTGGGTGGACTATGACCTCCAGACCACCATTCCGGGCCTGTATGCTATTGGTGAGGCCAACTTCTCCGACCATGGCGGCAACCGCCTGGGTGCAAGTGCCCTTATGCAGGGTCTGGCAGACGGTTACTTTGTGCTGCCTTACACCATTGGCGATTATCTTTCCCATAAATTTGCAGAGCCCAAGACGGACACCAACGCCCCTGAATTTGCAGCGGCGGAGAAGGCCGTGAAGGAGCGCATCGCCAAGCTCTTTGCCGTGAAGGGCACGGAGCCCGTGGATGCCATCCACAAGAAACTGGGTCACATTATGTGGGAATATGTAGGTATGGCACGCAACGAGGCCGGCCTGAAGAAGGGTATCGAGGAAATCAAGAAGCTCCGCGAGGAATTCTGGAAGACCGTACGCGTACCCGGCACCAACGAGGAATTCAACCAGGAGCTGGAAAAAGCCCTGCGTCTGGTGGACTTCTTCGATATTGGCGAACTCATGGCCTACGACGCCCTGAACCGCCGCGAGTCCTGCGGTGGCCACTTCCGTGAGGAAATGCAGACGGAAGAAGGCGAGACCAAGCGTGACGACGAGAACTTCATGTATGTAGCCGCCTGGGAATACAAGGGCGAGGGCAAGGAGCCTGAACTGCACAAGGAAGAACTCAAGTACGAGAACATCAAGATTGCAACCCGTAACTACAAAGACTAATCCCGAGTATGGAATATAATGTAAAAGTATGGCGTCAGAAGAACGCCAAAGCAAAAGGCCATTTCGAGACCTACCACGTTACGGATGTGGAGGAAGATGCTTCTTTCCTCGAAATGCTGGATATCCTGAACGATCAGCTCATCCGCAAGGGCATTGAGCCCATCGCCTTTGACCACGACTGCCGTGAGGGTATCTGCGGTGCCTGTTCCCTGTATGTGGACGGCCGTGCACACGGTCCGGACGACCAGGTAACCACGTGTCAGCTGTTCATGCGTCACTTCAAACCCGGTGCAACCATCACCGTGGAACCTTGGCGCAGCGGCGCTTTCCCGGTGATCAAGGACCTGGTGGTGGACCGCACCGCCTTCGACAAAATCATGCAGGCCGGCGGTTTCATCACCGTACGTACCGGCAGCGCACAGGATGCCAACAACATCCTTATCCCGCACGATGACGCTGAACTGTCCATGGACGCAGCGGCCTGCGTAGGTTGCGGCGCTTGCGTGGCCACCTGCAAGAACGGTTCCGCCATGCTGTTCGTGGCTGCCCGCGTGAGTTCCCTGGCCCTGCTGCCGCAAGGCCGTCCGGAGGCCGCCCGCCGCGCCCGCGCCATGGTGGCCAAGATGGACGAGCTGGGCTTCGGTAACTGCACCAACACCCGCGCCTGCGAGATGGAGTGCCCCAAGCACGTGACCATCGACCACATTGCCCGCCTGAACCGCGAATATCTCAAGGCCCGCTTCAGCGAGTAAGAGATATAAGCTTATACTATAATTGATTGGGGTCCATTTTATTGGATCCCTTTTTTTATATTTTAAAGGGATATCAAGAGCCTGAAAGTGAGGAAAGAAGCGTTTTCTACAAAAATAAAAATTTTTTAGAAGTTTAATTTTTAAAGAATAAAGTATGGATTTATTATAAATTATAAGTATATTTGGCATTTATAAATCTAATTAAAGAGGAAAAAAACAAAAAAACTTATTATATAGCATTTAAAGTACTTTTAGTCATACTTGCAAAATTGAATTTGTTTTTCAATCTTTGTAGCCTAATTTCCGTAATTGTACACGGAGTTTTAGTAGTGTAAGGTAAAAAAACAATATAAAAAACAGCTGTTATTATGAAAATCGCGAGAATTGCAAACGTTGCAATGACGGTTTTGACTGTTTCTCTTCTTTTTGCGTGTCAGAAGGTGAAAGAGGCAGAAACAGATCCTTCAGAGAATGTTACTTTCTCCGTCGCGCTTAATAGCAAAGAAGCAACGTACGCGGAAGTAGTGGTCCGTCACACCGGAACCGACAGCCAGTCTTGGTATGGTTTCGTCACTACGGATCTCAATTCCTCAGAAGAAGATCTTATTAAGGCTCAACTTCCGCAGGTAAATTCCAAAAACCTGCATGTTGGAAAATCCCAGACTGTAGCCATTCCAAACCTGGAAGAGTTGGACACTTACCGTTACATTGCCTTCGGCACGGACAAAGACGGCAAGCGTTATGGTACTCCCGGAAGTCTTGTATTTACTTCTTCTCCTGATTATGATGTAACCTTTGTAACGGAAGTTGAAAGCCTGGATTCGCATTCTGCTACCATAAACATTACACATGACGGGAATGAGGTCCTTACCTACAGAGGTATTCTGACTTCCGATATGGAAAGTGAAACATCCGATATTATTGCAAAAGACTATTCTGATATTGTAAAGAATGGTAAAATGGAGGAAGTATTGCTCAGTGGTACCTCCAATAGTATTGAGTTGAAGGAACTCACGCACGAAACTGCTTACCGCTATATTATATATGGTGTGTATGTGGAGGACGAGGTTGCCGTATATTATGGTACCCCTGCTGAGAGCACGTTCACTACGGCCATCGACCTTTCGCTTGTATCCTTCTCCGCGACGGTTTCCGGCATTACTACGGAAACGGCCAAGGTCAGCGTAAAATACGACGCCAAACAGGAGGATCTTACCTGGTACGGCTTTGTGTCCACGGATCTTACCACACCGGCCGAAACCCTGATTGCCGCCGCAGTGGAAAGCATTACGGCGGATGATTATCTCTCCGGCGCGCAGCAGAACCTTGACATTGAAAACCTGCAGATGGAAACGGAATACCGTTATATAGCAACAGGTATCAATTCAGACGGTGTGTACGGCATCCCTGCAGACGTCCGTTTCACCACCCTTTCACAGGCTTATGTGAATACCGTATTCTCGGTTGCCGCCAGCGATATCACCGCCAAGGGCGCAACCATCACCATCACTCACAACGGGGAGGAGGAATTCACATACTGCGGCTTCTTCACGGAAGATATGACAAGTGACCTTGCCGATATTGAAATTCCAGACAATGCAGACGCACATCTGATGAGCGGAATTGAAAAAGTGATTACATTTGAAGATCTGAAAGCAATTACCGCTTACCGTTATGTAGTTGTGGGCCGCGTATATGGCAATGAGTATGGTACCCGTGGCGAGGTGAAGTTCGAAACCGCGGATTATGCCGTGGATGCGGAATATAAGGATTTCCTTGGAAACTGGCTTGTCCAGAACGGAACCAAGTATGAGTTTGTGATTAAGGAAAAGGTGGCTGGTCAGAGTTATACCATTTCCGGACTCAACGCGTCCGAAACCGCAAAATACGGTATTTCAACACCGCTGGTGGTGGAAGGAATTTTTGCCGGTGGCAAACTTACCATCGCCAGTCAGGTAATCAGCGAGCCTTATGTGGACCCGGAAGATGAAAAAACTTATACCGATATGTTCTGCGGACGGTATTCCACGTCTGCCGGCAACTACTATGACAAGACCATGGGCCGCACGGTAGTGACGCTTGCCCTTTGCGAAGACGGAACCGTGGAACTTCGTCCCGGAACTTCCTATTCCGGAGAAACCTATGTGGGAATGCGTTTCTATCAGGTTCCTGCATCCGGTTCCGCTTATGCCCAGGATAATATGGAAACGGCTCTTCCGAACACGGCAAAACGTGCGGCAGAAGCCTCAGAGGCCTATCTCAAGTGGCTGGGAGACTGGAATTTCTCCGGAATTACGTTCCGTATCGCGAAAGCAGAGGCGAACGTAAACTACAACGTATATGGTTTTTATACCAATATGAACAGTTTCCCTGCGCTTGTGGACTTTGACGAGGCTACCGGAAACATTGTTTTCCACCACCGGTTGATGGACTACACCGTCAACTCTACGGACGGGACCACCTTCAGTATGTACACTACGGGCATTAACAGCTTGAATTACGTTGCCGTACGTACCGGTGATGAAACGGAGTTGGCAACCTTCAGCATGAATGCTTCCGGCAACGGCGGTACGGCCACCGGAACCACTTACATGCACAGCAGCGGGGAAACGACGGTAACGGAAATTGGCTTGTTTGGGTATTCTTCCTCGTGGACCAAGTGGAACGGCTGGAATTATTTGACCCTGCCGTGCAACTTCACCAAGGCTGAAGGAACAAGCGCTGTTTCCGCTGCGCCTTCCTTTGTTCCCACTCCCGGTATTGGTGTCCAGAATTTCAGTGTCGTCCGTTCCAAAGTGAACGACAAGGCATTCAGTAAAAGATAATCAAAGAAGTTATCCGATATGAAAAAATTTCAGTTTTTTCTTGCGGCGTTCCTGACGATTTTGTCGGCAGCCACTCTGCAGGCCCAGATCAAGACGGTGAAGGGTACTGTGGTGTCGGCCGCGGACGGCCAGCCCCTGGTGGGTGCAACCGTTACTGTTGACGGGAATACGGCGCATTACGCGATTACCGATCTGGATGGTAATTTCCAGATTAACAATGTACCTTCCGGCGCCAAATACGTAATTGCCGTGAACATGGGTTACAAAGATACCTCTGTTCCGGTTGCGGCCCAGGTGCGCATTTCCATGGAAGAAGATGTGAATGTACTGGAAGCCGCCGTGGCAACTGGTATGTACACGGTGGACCGCCGCTTGAATACCGGATCCACAGTGAAGGTAGATGCTTCTGAAAGCAACATTTCCGGTATGGCGGACATTTCCCGTTCCCTGGAAGGTCGCGCCGCTGGTGTGAGCGTGCAGAACGTGTCCGGTACCTTTGGTACGGCGCCCAAAATCCGCGTCCGTGGCGCCACTTCCATTTATGGCTCCTCCAAGCCGCTGTGGGTGGTGGACGGCGTCATCATGGAAGACGTGATGGACGTGAGTGCGGATGACCTTTCCTCCGGCGATGCCAACACCCTTATTTCCAGTGCCATCGCAGGCCTTAACTCCGACGATATCGAGTCTTTCGATATCCTGAAGGACGGTTCCGCCACTTCCATTTACGGAGCGCGCGCCATGGCGGGAGTTATTGTGGTGACCACCAAGAAAGGTAAGTCAGGCCAAACGCGCCTGAATTACACAGGTGAATATACCTACAGGCTCAAACCTACTTATGATACGTTTAACATCATGAACTCCCAGGAGCAGATGGAAGTGTATCAGGAGTTGCAGCAAAAGGGTTTCCTCAATTATGCCTCTACTGCCAATGCATCCAACAGCGGTGTATATGGAAAGATGTATCAGTTGCTTACCCAGTATGATCCCGCTACCGGCGTCTTTGCCCTGGAAAATACGGAGACTGCCAAGAATGCTTACCTCCGTGCTGCGGAATACCGCAACACAGACTGGTTCGACCTTCTGTTCCAGAACACCATTCAGCACAACCATTCCCTAAGTGCCTCCGGTGGTACGGACAAAGGCAATTATTATGCTTCCATGTCCATCATGCAGGATCCGGGTTGGACCATGCAGAGCAAAGTTCAGCGTTATACGGCCAATATCAATACGTCTTATAAAATATCGGACAACCTCTCGGTAAACCTTATCGGTAATGCTTCTTACCGTAAACAGCGCGCTCCGGGAACCCTGTCCAGTGAGACGGACAATGTGAACGGTACCGTCAAGCGTGATTTTGATATCAACCCTTACAGTTACGCCCTAAACACGTCAAGGACCCTTGATCCCAACGAGTATTATACCCGTAACTACTCTCCGTTCAATATTATTCATGAATTGGATAATAACTATCTGGATTTGAGCGTAATGGATTTTCGTGTTCAAGGAGAAATCAAGTACAAACCCGTGAAAGGACTGGAACTGTCCGCCCTGGCTTCTTATAAGTACACAGGTACTTCCCGGGAGCACTATATTACGGAAAAATCCAATCAGGCAATGGCATACAGGGAAATGTCCACGGCTACTATCCGTGATGCAAACCCTTATTTGTACACGGATCCGGATAATCCTTTCGCCCTTCCTTTCTCTATCCTCCCGTATGGTGGTTTCTTCAGCAGGGCAACCAATGAACTCAACGGTTGGGATGTGCGTACATCGGCCAACTACAGCAACACTTTTGCCCGCGACCATATCGTGAATGTTTTTGCCGGTATGGAAATCAACAGCATCGACCGCCACGGTACGGACTTTTTGGGTTCAGGTATGCAATATACCATGGGAGAACTGGCCTCTTTTGACTACAACTACTTTAAGAAGTTGCAGGAAGGCGGCGAACAATATTTTTCCCTTTCCAACCGTCATGACCGCAGTGTTGCTTTCTTTGGAAATGCCACTTATTCTTATAAAGGGCGTTACACCGTGAACGGAACCATCCGTTACGAGGGTACCAACCGGCTGGGTAAGTCCCGGACTGCCCGTTGGCTGCCCACATGGAATATTTCCGGTTCCTGGAATATCCATGAAGAAGAATGGATGAAAGGCGCCTATCCCGCCCTTTCCCACTTGAGTTTGAAAGCCTCTTATTCCCTTACCGGTGACCGTGGCCCCGCTTCCGTCTCCAATTCTGCCGTAGTAATGAAGGCCGATACCCCTTATCGCCCGTTCACCAGCGTACAGGAAACCGGGTTGGCGCTTGTAGATATTGCCAACTATGACCTTACCTACGAAAAGAAGCATGAACTTAATATAGGAATCGAGGCTGGCTTTATTGATAACCGAATCAATATTGTGGCAGACTGGTACACCCGTAACAACTTTGATCTGATTGGTCCTGTCAATACGGAGGGTATCGGCGGTGCCGGTATCATCAAGATGGGTAACTCCGCCGCCATGCATTCTGATGGTGTTGAAATTTCCCTCACCACCACCAATATCAAAACGCATGACTTCACATGGACCACGAACCTTATTTATTCGCACAGCCACAACGTGGTGACCAAGCTGGAGAACAATGCCCGAATCATGCAGTATGTGAGTGGTTCCGGCTTTGCCAAAGAAGGATTCCCTGTCCGCAGCCTGTTCTCCTTCCAGTTCACCGGACTCAACGAGGAGGGTATTCCTACCTTTATCAATGAGAACGGTGAGCCTACTGTGGGTAAGTTCAACTTCCAGGCTACGGAAGCAGAGCAAATCAAGCATCTGGTCTATTCCGGGAACATGGATCCTACGGACGTGGGTTCCTTTGGTAACATTTTCTCCTGGAAAGGCTTGAAACTGAATGTGTTCTTTACTTATTCCTTTGGTAACGTCATGCGTATGGACCGTGTGTTCCGCAGTTCCTACTCCGACTTGGATGCCATGCCGCGCGAGTTTGCGAACCGTTGGACAGTTCCCGGTGACGAGGCCAAAACCAATGTTCCCGTTATCTCCAGTTATTGGCAGAACAGAATTTATACTGAAAAAGAACAATATCTGAGCCGTGCATACAACGCCTATAACTACTCTACAGAGCGCGTAGCTAAGGGTGATTTCATCCGGTTGAAGGAGATTTCCCTGGCGTATGATTTTCCCCGCACTGTTACGGACAGGCTCCGTCTTACCAGCCTTGGTCTCAAGGTTCAGGCCACCAACCTGTTCCTTTTGTACGCCGACCCTAAACTGAATGGTCAGGATCCGGAATTCTTCAATACCGGCGGTGTGGCCCTTCCTATGGCAAAGCAGTTTACCATGACCTTGAAAATTGGCTTGGGTGTTCCTAAAAAATCATCGGCAAAATAATTTAAGGCTCATTGATTATGAAAAAGAACTATATTTTATTTGCTTTTATTGCGTTGATGGGCCTTGTTTCCTGCGACAAGTTCCTGGATACGCTTCCGGATAACCGGACAGACCTGGGCAGCGCCGGATCGGTGGATCAGGAAAAAGTCCGCAGTCTGCTTATCTCCGCATATCCTGCGACAGATTACCTTTACTTTAACGAGCTCATGTCGGACAACAACGAGTGCATAGGTGACAACAATCCCTATACCGATGTTATCTATGACCAGATGTATTCCTGGGCCGATGTTACGGAAGATTGGTTTGGCTGTCCTTCCTGGGTTTGGGAGAATTGCTACGCTGCTATTGCTGCGGCCAATCAGGTTATCCTCACCATTGAAGAGGCAGGAGGGGCGGAAGCCAATGGTTTGCAGGCAGAATGGGCCGAAGCGCTCCTGTGCCGTGCATACAGCCATTTTATTCTGGTGAACACATTCTGCATGCACTATACCCCGGAAACGGCGGCTTCCAGCCTGGGCATTCCGTATATGACCAAGGCGGAGACCACGCTGAATCCCAAGTATGAACGGGGAACGGTGGCCGATGTGTATCAGCATATTGACGAAGACCTGCGGAATGCGCTTCCGTTTGTTTCGGATGCTTACTATGCGGTGCCTCAGTATCACTTCACCGTGCGGGCAGCCAATGCTTTTGCCGCCCGCTTCTATCTTTTCTATCAGCAGTGGGCCCTTGCAGAGCAGTGCGCCAATGCCGTACTCGGACAGGATCCACAGTTGCGTGACCTCAAAAAATTTGCTACCATTACGCGTGATTATGATGCCTGGTGCAACCAGTTCATTGATTCGTCGGAAAAAGCCAATCTTCTTATCCTTGGTGCCAATTCCATTTATGGACGTGCTTACTGCAAGGCTGCCGGTTACTGCGAAAAATATACCCATACGCGTTATACCGCCAACAACGAGGACCTCTTTGCTGCCAATATCTGGGGCAATACGGCCGGGTTTAGTTCTGCCAGCCTCTATTACATGCAGCCGGCTCAATACAGCGGAAACAACTTTGACAAAGTGTGTGTCTGGCGCGTAAATGAACACGCCAAGATTGCCGATGCCGTTGCACAGACCGTAACACCTTACGTTTTCTTCCCTACGCTTACTGTGGATGAGACGCTGCTCATCAGGGCAGAAGCCAGAATCCTGCAGGGAAATTATGAAGACGCGGCAGATGACCTCACCCGTTGGATGCAGAACAATATCAAGACCGACATGGTCCTGACACCGGAAATCATCTTGGATTTCTATAAAGACCATGAACTTATCAATCCCGATGGAACGCCTGTATTGGATGAGGAGGGAAATCCTGTTGTATTCACCTATGCAACTTGGGATCATTCCACTATCAAGAAGCATCTGAATCCCGCCTTCTATATTGGAGAGGAGAACAGCCTCCGCGAGTGCATGATTCAGTGTTTGCTGGGCTTCCGTCGTATTGAAGGATTTGCCCTTGGTCTCCGCTGGTGGGACGTGAAGCGGTATGGGATTGAAATTTGGCGCCGTACCATGGGTGCCGACGGAACGCCCGCCCGTAAGGACGACGTTCTCCTAAAAGACGATCCCCGCCGTGCCATCCAGATTCCTAAACTGGTTATTGCTGCCGGTATGGAACCCAATCCCCGTAACAAATAAGGAGGAATGCATATGAAACGCTATATTCATTATTTTGCAATAGCTGCAACCTTGGTTCTGGGCCTTGTCTCCTGTGCCAAGGAAACCCTGAATCCCGAGAGTGTTATCCGGGATAGCCGTGCCCAGGAAACCGAATTTGACAAGTGGTTGAACGTCAATTTCCTTCGTCCGTATAACATTGAGGTCAAGTACCGCTATGAACTCATGGAAACCAATCTGGCGTATTGGACCGTTCCGGCCGACTATGAACAGGCAGTAATTTATGCTCATCTGCTGAAGTATCTTTGCGTAGATACGTATGACGAGGTGGCCGGGACGGAGTTCACCTGCGCCTATTTTCCCAAGTTGTTCTTCATGGAAGGAACCTTCCATTATGATAACAACGGTACCATGATTCTGGGTACGGCGGAAGGTGGCCGCAAGATTTTCCTTGCCGGTGTAAATCATATCAATTACTACCTTGAACAGGCTGTGGATACAAAAGATCCCGGGACGTTGTCGGAGTTCTACTTCAAAACTATTCACCACGAGTTTACCCATATTCTGAATCAGACCAAAAACTACTCGGAGGATTTCCAATTGATTTCAGGTACGGATTATGTACTCTCTGCATGGAATACAACGAACCGCAACAGTTATCTGCAGGCCGGATTTATTTCTCTTTACTCGCAGCATAGCGCCGGTGAAGACTTTGCCGAGATGCTTTCCACATACATTATCAATACGCCTGAGCAGTGGAATCAGTGGATGAGTGCTGCGGGAACAGCCGGTGCTTCCAAGATTTCCCGGAAGCTGGAATATGTACGCAGCTACATGCTCAGTGCCTGGAATATCGATTTGGATGCGCTCCGGGATGTAGTTCTCCGCCGTATGGACGATGTCCTTAACGAAAGAGTGGACCTCAAAGATTTGACCATATAGAACAGCATGTCTATGAAAACAAAATATGTAATTTTGACAATAGCGCTGGCGGCTTCCCTTGGAACGGCATGCCAGCAAAAGGAGAAGCTTGTCTTTGACGAGTCGGTCTCTTCCCGCATGGAATCTTTTCTGGATAATGTTCAGTATGTGATTACCCATCCCAAGAACGGCCATGGATGGTATATGGCCTATTTTACTGACCAGGAGAAGACGGCAGGAGGTACAACATATACCATTGAGTTCGACAAACCGGCCAGCGGGCAGGCTACCATCTTCCATGAGAGTGTATCGCCTGCAGAGGGATGGGGTGACTCCTGTACGTACAAGTTAACGCGTGACAACGGCCCCGTCATCTCTTTTGACGGTTATAACGTTGCCATGCACTACTACTCCACTTCTTCGTCACAATATTATCAGTCCCAGGGCGGTGATTTTGAATTTGACGTAGTAAGCGCCTGTGCAGACTCCGTGGTCCTCCGTGGCAAACGCACCCGCAACACCTTCAAGATGTACGCCTTGGAGGAGGCGCCGGATACCTATATGGAAAAGGTGGTTCAGATGAGTCAGGACCTTAGCATTGGCCTGGTGGAGGGAGAAATTACCGGCGGTCTTATCCAGATGGAACTGGACTTGGGAAACCGGACCATTACCATTGGTCGTAAAGATGCGGACGACAGTGAAAAGGTGAGCGTTCCGTACATCATTACGCCTACTGGCTTCAAACTTTATGAGACACTGTATTTCCAGGGTGTCAAGTTCAAGGATTTTGTGTTGGGAGAGAACAAGATGAGCCTGATTTCCAACGGGGTTACTTTTGATATGATTATCCCTGAAGGATATATGCCTTATGAAAAGTACTTGGGCAAATATGTTCTTACCACCGGTGCCTTGGGCGACTTCAATGTGGAGATTGCCGCAAAGGATGTGAACCGTTCTTTCCTGCTGAAGGGAATCAACAGTAAATTTGATGTTACTCTGGTGTACAATTCCGGTCAGGGTGCTATTAATTGGCTTTCCCAGGAAGTAGGCAGAACGGAAGAAGACCATGTCATTTGGCTTTGTGCCTGGGCTGTCCTAAACGGACAGGACGGCACGTTCACCTGGACCCCTACCGTTGGCATGCGGAGCGTGGTCGATGATCCTGAAAAGGATGCTTTTGTCCTGAAAATGGCCGATTATGGTACCATGTCTGGTAATACAATCGACTCTTACATTCTGTTTGACTTTACCGGCTACCAGTCTACGCAGGCATTTGCCGCTCCGCCGGAGTCCTGGTATTTTGAAGGCGGTAATTATAGTTTCAAGGGTCCGTTTACCCTCACCAAAATAGTGGAGGATTAGCCTTATGAAAAAAAGTATTTTCGTTCTCAGCATTTTGACACTTGCCCTTGGGGCGGTTTCCTGCCGCAAGGCGGTTTCCGAGGTCCCGGAAAAGTATAAGGCCGTGGAACAGCTGCAGCTGAACGGCTCCGCAACCGTAGAGTTTTCTGCGGCCGGCGGCCGCTACAATATAGGCGTTGTGGGAAACGCCGGCACCATCAGCGTGGAATCCTCCTCGGACTGGGTGACGGCTACGGCGGACGGACAGGACATTTACCTTGTTGCCGGGACAAACGAGACCCTGAATACCCGCTATGCCACCATCACCGTTACGTCTGCGTCCGGGAAATCCCGTACGTTGCAGGCCAAGCAGTTTGGCGTGGACAACAGTTACCTGTGGGAAGAGACCTATGAGGTTCCCGCTGCCGGCAAGGTGCTTCTCCTCCATTTCCTGCCCACCCTGGAAACGGTCCGTCTGCAAGTGAACGGCCGTGAATGGATAGACGTGGAACTGGGCGAGAGCTACATCAATCTCACCATCGCCAAAAACACCACGGACGAGGTTCGAAAGGGTACCGTTACCTGGCGGGCCGGCGAGGATGTCCGCAGCTTCAACATTGTCCAGGCTTCCGCTTCCGGAAGCGGTGGCGGCGGCTCCGACGATCCCGGTGATGAGCCCGGTGACGATCCCGGTGAGTTTGTCGCCACCTATGAAGACTGGGTGGGTACGTGGACCGTGGGCGGTCGTACCCTTTCTTTTGCCGAATCGGAGGATTACCCCGGTGAGGTCCTTGTGATGACGGATTCCGGTTACGGTGAGCTGGCTAATTACCTCCATCCGAATGTTGTTTTTGACGAGGAAAGCGGCAAGATTGTATTCTGTGCTCAAAAATTATATGAGCATAACATTGAACAATATTATTTCCTCGGCGTTAATGGTCAGGATTTGCTCTTTGGAGACAGCGAATACCATATTGTGGCGGAAGGCTCGATGACAAGTGCCGGAAAGGCGCAGATTGTACCTGTCAGTTTTACCGATACGCAGGGCACTCCGCACAGCGCTTCCGGTCTTACCCTTGCTCTGTACCAGACGGAAGATGACGAAGAATACGAAAAAGGATGGTATGGACTCCAAGGTGTGGAAGATCTGGCTATTCCTGCCAATATCAGCAAAACAGGAACATCCTCCGTTTCAAGCGTGAAAACGACAGGTTCTCAGCTCCCGGTTTTCAAAAGATCGTTCGTGCGCTTCAATAGATAGTGACTATGAAATTTGCAAAGAGCGCGGCGGCCTTTGCAATAGGGATGCTCCTGGGCTGCACGCGTGAATATACCCCTGCCCTATCCGGCTCCGCCACCAAGACGGGACCGGAGACGGTGGAGGCAGTACAGCCGGCCGACTTGGGCGTAGAGGCGGGGGTTGCCCTTGTCTATCTGGACGAAAGCCTCACCGCAAAAGCGGAAAGAGGGGCGGCCGTAGCCGTGCTCCCCGAGAACCTTCGCGTGAGCGCCATGGACCGGCTCTTCCCCGATGCCGGACAGTGGGAGCCCCGTACGCGGGCTGCCGGCCTGCACCGCTGGTATGTGGTTGAGTATGATAAGAAGATTTCCTCCACCCAGGCTTGCCTGACCTTGAAAGAGGTGCCGGGAATTGAGAAGGTGGAGCCCAGCCGCATCATCAGGCCCCAGGTAAATATCAACGACCCTTACTGGTCCCAGATGTGGGGCGTGAACAACACGTCTTATCCCGGGTACGATGTCAACTGCAAGGCGGTATGGGACAGCTATGGCACCATGGGCAACGCTTCCGTTACCGTGGGCGTCATTGACGGGGGGATCCAGGCCGATCACCCGGACCTGAAAGCCAATATAGCAGCTACGGGCCATTATAACTATGTTACGGGCAAGGAAGGGCTGGATGCCATATCCCAGCACGACCATGGCACCCATGTCGCCGGCACCATTGCTGCCGTGGGAAACAACGGAGCCGGCGTCATTGGCATTGCCGGCGGGAATGCCGCTGCCGGGAAACCGGGCGTTAAGCTGCTGTCCCTGCAGGTATTTCAGACGGGAGCCAACGGAAGGAGCATCACGGCCTCCAATTTTTCGCGCGCCTTGAAAGAGGCCGCGGACCGGGGCGCCATCATCTCCCAGAACAGTTGGGGGCACAACTTTGACTTCAACGAAGACGGCGTTGTGTCGGGCTATGAACTGGATTACGCCCGCAGCGCCCATAACAACCCGGAAACCTCTTTTGTGCAGGCGGTAGAGTACTTTAACAAGTATGCCGGCTGTGACAATGAGGGAAAACAGTTGCCGGGCTCTCCCATGAAGGGCGGTCTGGTGATTTTTGCCGCCGGCAACGACGACATTCCCTATGGCTCTCCGGGCAACTACGAAGGCTGTCTCTCAGTAGGTGCCATGAGCCGGAATGGCACGCGCGCCAGTTTCTCCAATTACGGGGAATGGGTGGATATTTGCGCTCCCGGTGTGGGCATTGTGAGCACCTATATCAATAACGGGTACATCTCTTACAGCGGAACTTCCATGGCCTGCCCGCACGTGAGCGGTGTCGCCGCCCTGATTGTCTCCCATTTCGGAGGACAGGGCTTTACCGCCGAGGACCTTCGCCGCCGCCTGATTGAGGGCGCCCGTCCGATAGACGCCTCTACAGGCAGCAAGCCGATAGGCCCGCTGGTGGACGCCTTGGGCGCTTTCCAGGTGGGAAGTACCGGTGGCGGCGCACCCGAGGCCGTATCGGACTGGACGGTGGCTCCGGTAGGACACAACCTCCGCGTGGACTTCAAGACCGTGGACGGGGCCTATGGCTATATGGTGGCCGCGGCCACTTCCAAGACGGTCCTTGAAAAGATGGATTGGGACAACCCGGATAAAGAAGTTGTGTATGCCAATAAAGTCCTGCTGAACGTGGAAGCGGGGACGGAACAGAACATTACCCTTACCGGGCTGGTTCCCGACAAGGATTATCATGTGGGAATTGTGGCATACAGCTATGACCATAAGTTCTCTTCCAAGGCGTATGCCCAGGCGCATACCGCCGCCAACAGGCCTCCTCAGATTGAGTTCCCCAACTATCCGGAGGACGGGTTGGCGTTCGAGCATTACCAGAACGTCTCCCTGCCGGTCCGTGTTACGGATCTGGACGGAGACCCGGTAAAGGTGGAAATCCGCAATGCCGGTACCGGCCGGGCCCAGTTGGAGTCCAACAACGGTTCCGAGTCCCTGTACAACTTCAAGCTGGTGTGCATGCTCTCCGAACCGGATACGTACATGGCCATTCTCACCGCAACGGACGAGTTGGGGGCACAGGCAAAGATGACGGTGAAATATACCATCAAGGCCAATACGGCTCCCGTCGTGGTAAGTACGCCCCAGGCGCTTGTAATGGCTACGGACGCGCCGGAGCAGGAGCTGGATGTGGCTCCGTTCTTCTCTGACCCTGACGGTGAGTCGCTGGTGTATATGGTCTCCAGCAGTGCTCCTACCCTTGTGCGCGCCGGCATAAAGGACAATCTCCTTACGCTTACGGCGCTTGCCCAGGGTTCCAGTACCATTACCGTTACGGCGATAGACCACAATGACGAGCGGGCACAAGTCTCCTTTGCCGTTGTGGTGAAACCCGAGGGTGCCGGTGAGGTGTTCCTTTCCGGGGACACAGTGCTCAGTTCCGGGGTCATTACCATCATCCCCGGCGTGGAGGAAGCGCCCATGACGGTCCGTGTCATTTCCGCCTCCGGCGTGGTGGTCTATGAGACCAGCGGGACACACAGTGCCCAGAAGCCGCTCGCGCTGGATTTGAGCAACGTGGCGCCCGGCATCTACACCGTGGAAGTGACCTATAAAGGTGAAACCTATACTTATACCATTGTGAAGCGATGAACAGGAAGATGCATATTGCAGTAGCGGCGCTTGCCTTGCTGCTGCCTTCCCTTGCCCTGGCGCAGGAGACGGTGCCGGCCAATGAAGTGTTCCCGTTCCTGGCCCAGCCGCGGAGCGCGGCGCTGGCGGGGACGGCGGGGGCCGGCAGTGCATCCACCGGTGCCTCGGCGGCCATGGCGGCCTTCGACAACCCGGCCATGCTGGCTTTTGCACCGGCTAAGCTGGACGCGGCCATCTCTTATGGCCGGTGGGCCCCTGCGTCACAAAATACGCTTTCCAACAATCTGGGAGCGGGTGTGGCGGTGCGGCTTGGCCGGCGTTTTGCCATCAGTGCAGGCGCCGTGATGCAGCTGCGCCCGCAGCAGGATTTCGGTGCAGCGTATGGAGTATATAGTCCCAAGGACTTGATGGTGGGCCTGGCGGCCTCACTCGCCTTCAGCGAGCATGTGAGTCTGGGCGTGAACGGACGCTATGTCCGGCAGCAGCTCATGCAGGACTATGCCATTGGTTCAGCTGTTTTCAGTGCCATGTTGCAGTATCACCTGAAGGGCTTGAATGTAGCTGCGGGGGTGGCCAACTTCGGCAGCGGGGTCAAGTCTGAGAGCGAAAAGACCGCTCCCCTGCCCACATCGGCCCGTCTGGCCGCCTCTTATGAGTTTCCGCTGGGCCCCGGGGCCTTTGGAGCGGCACTGGATGCAGATTATTACTTTACCCGGAAACTGGGTGTTTCCGTGGGTGTTCAATACGGCTTTAAGGACATGGTTTTTGTCCGGGCTGGTTATCGTTATGCTTCTACAGGCGCAGCGTATCCCTCTCACCTGTCCGTTGGACTCGGAGCCAAGTGGAAGGGCCTGGGCCTGGATATTTCTTATGTGACCGCCAATACGCAGCTGGGAAATTCCCTTTGCGCAGGAATCAGTTATCGATTTTAATTTTTAACCCCAAATACGTTTAATTATGAGAAAATCCATTTGGACTGTACTGCTTGTGGCGGCTGTGACGCTGCTGGCAGCCGGCTGCGCCAAGGAGCAGGATCTCAAGAGTCTCCAGGAGAAGGTTGACGGCCTGGATTCTCGTTTGACTGCTTTGGAAAAAGCCGTGGAAAAAATCAACCGGGAGACTATCCCCGATTTCCAGAATTTGGTGAATGCCATTGAGAAGAAACTCACGGTTGTCAATGTGGTTGAGGGCGACGGTGAGTACACCATCTTCTTCTCCAACGGAACTTCCGCAACCATCAAGGACGGCGCCAAAGGCGACCAAGGAGAACAAGGTGAACAGGGTGAGCAGGGTGAACAGGGCGAGAAAGGAGAGAAAGGCGACATGCCCGAAATCAGCATCACGCTGGGCGAAGGCGGCATTTACTACTGGACCGTCAACGGCGAGTTGCTGAAGGATAATGACGGCAACCCCATTCCTGTAACTACTCCCGGCCCGCAGGGTCCTCAGGGTGAGCAGGGCGAACAGGGTGAACAGGGCGCTGCCGGTACCGACGGTATCACTCCGCTGTTCGGCACCAACAACGAAGGCAAACTGCAGGTTTCCTACGACGGCGGTACCACCTGGACGGTCATTACCCTCAATACCATCGACGGCAGCCAGTTCACCGCCGCTTATATTGACGAGGAACTCTCCACCGAGGACTACATTGTCCTGGTTGTGGGTGAGACCAAGGTTGAAATCCCCAAGGAAAAGACCTTCGCCCTCAACATCCTTTATCAGGGTGAGATTTCTTCCGTGGGCGCCAATGCCGGAGACAACATTTCTCTGGAATATGCGGTTCAGGGCGCTTCCGAAGCCGACGACATCACGGTTGACGTCCTCAGTGCCACTGCCGGCATTTCCGCCAAAATCGTGAAGACGGACGCTCTCACGGGTTATATCCTTATCGGCGTTCCCGAGGATGAGCCCGAGACCGAGCATGTAGCCATTACCGGCAAGGTGTTTGTCTTTGCCGACAACAACAAGGGCAAGACCAACATCAAGGTCATCTCCCTGGAAGAGGGCACCATCGAGGCCGTGGCCGACGTGGATGCGCAGATTCCTGCCGCCGGCGGTGAGGTTGACCTTACCGTGACCACCAACAAGGCATACAACGTGATGATCAGCGACGGTGCGGAATCCTGGCTTTCCGTTACAGAAACCAAAGCTACGCACACGGACAATCTGACCATCGTCGCCGCGGCCAATGCGACCGGCGCCTACCGTGTGGGTACGGTTTCCGTGACTGACGAGGCCTCCGGCGAAACCATCAAGGACTTCACCATCATCCAGCAGCCCGCTTCCGACGTGGCTACCGACCTGGCTTCCATCCGCAGCCTGGCCGACGGCACCGCCGTTGCCGGCCAGAAGGCCATCGTCCTGGCCGCCTCCAAGGAAGGTGCCCTGGTGGTGGATGAGAACGGCGCGTACCTCTACCTTGCCAAGGAAGACAACGAGGCCGTCCGTGGCGACGAAGTCTCCTTCGCCGGTACCAAGAAGACCACCGAGGACACCAAGGTGAAATATGTGGAGGCTTCCTCCATCACCGTCACCGCTTCCGGGCAGGAAGTGACGGATCTGCCTTACACCTGGTTCGGCTCTGCCGGAAATTACAACTCTGTCAACACCGTAGCAACCGGTACGCTTACCAAGGGTGAAGACGGCGTGTACTACGTTCAGAGCTTGCCGGATTACGGCCCCATCAAGGTGGAAACTGTGTCCGATGAAACCACGCTTGCCGCTCTGGAAGGGAAACTGGTCAATATCACCGGTTACACCAATGGGTATTATGAGGCGTTCGACGATGATAAGAATTTTATCGGCTATACCGGATTTATCCTGGGAAGCATTGAGGAGCTGGTATTCACCCAGAATCCCGCCTGGACGCTTAGCTTTGTAAAGGATAACGGCACGCGTGACCAGTTTACCCTTGTTGCGACATCCGAGGATTGGTATGCCCGCTATGGAGGAAAGGTATATAAGAAGAGCGTCCTTGAAACTGCCGGTTCTGTAGAAAAGTTCCTTGAGGGAGAAACTACCAGAGTGGCAGACCTTATCCAGAATTATCTCTGGTACTACTCAGAGCCCATCTCTGAAGATGCCTACAACACCAGCAAGGACCTTTCCTTTACCCGTGCCGCCCAGTACGGTGAGTTCTTCACTGTAATCATCGGCCTGCAGGAGAACGGCCTGCCCAGCGGCAAGTATGCCATCTGTGAGTATGAGAAGGTTGACCCAGCTGTTAAGCTTACTTATGAAGACTTCCTTGGCACCTGGAGCATTTCCGGTTCAGAGGTTGTCATCTCCGCTGCTGAGGAAGGGACCTATACCATTGAGAACTTCCCCGGTATCGGCACTGCCCGTAGTGGTAACACCACCCTTGTCGCCAACTTCAATTCCGAAAAGGGCGCCCTTGAGATTCCTGATCAGGTCATTGGCGCATATGATGATACTTCCACTAATAACTACGGACCGCTCAAGGACTACTTCATAGGTTGGTATGTCGATGCCCAAAGCTACTATCAGTACAATTACATTGAAGAAGACTTCGGCGTAGCTGCCAGGCTGGTAGGTTTGCCCGACGGAACCCTTGAGATGCGTGCCGGTGAAAACTCCGACGGCACTATCGGTTATCGGGGTTACTGCATGCGTTGGATTATCCAAACTGGAGAGAATGCAGGGTTGGGTAACTTCTTCTCCGGAACAAGCCGTGTCACATTGCCTGTTACCGGCATTGAAAAGATTGTCAAGGTCTTTGCCGATTATGAGGACTTCCTGGGGAATTGGACTGTTGGTAATAACACTTGGACCATCTCCAAGAAGGTGGAAGGTGAAAGCTACACCGTTACCGGTATTGCTGGCCTGAATGGAGAACTTCGTGGCAAGGCCACCGAGTGCGAAGGTACCTACGATGCCGTAAACGGTCAGTTCTATATCATGGAGCAGAAACTCAATGGTTCGGAATTCGAAGTAAGTACTTATGGCGCGTGCGACAACTATATGAGCGGTATCTTTACATCCGGAACTAATACCTACGTTGCCTATCCGTTTAAATTCTCTACTCCCTCAAAGATTTTCACCGGTGCGTTCGATGATGAAGGGAACGTTAATCTTTACCCCGGATCTTGTAGTTATGGAACATTCAGCGCTATTGGTTATTGCTGGGTAATCAGAACGGGTGCGAATGCTGGTAACGGTAACAAGGATGCATCGACATCCTTTACGAACCTGCCGACAGTTATGGTCAAGGCTGCCGATCCCACAGCGGAGTATTTGCAGTGGATAGGCAATTGGAGCATCACCGCTCAGGTTGCCCAATATGATGAGGAAACCAGCGAATTTATCGGTTATGCTGAAGAGACGCAGAGCATCCAGATTAAGCAGGCGGCCATCAATAAAACGTATGCAATTGCCGGCTTCGGTCCTTCTGGTGAGAATGAGCTGGATATAGAGGCTATATTCGATGAGGCTACGGGTAATATCTCCGTAAAACATCAGGATGTATATGACTGGTCACACAGCAGTGTGGGGGCTATCAGCGAACTGCTGGTAGGCTTGTATGGGGAGAACTTCTCACCGGATAATACTTATACTCTGTTCACCGCCTCTTATAGCGACGGTAGCGCAACTCTCACTCCTGGTGCTGCACCTGAGGGCGAATTTAGCGGGTTCCAGTTTATCCAGTACTATGTCGATAAAGGTAACTACTATGGTTATGGCGGTTATTACGTTCTTCCTACCACCATCACCAAGGTTACTACTCCTTCTGCGGCCACGTCGGGCGTAAAGGTTACAGCTTCCGGCAAAGCCTACAAGCAGACCAAGAGTGCTGTCCTTGGCTCCAAGCCTGCCCAGCCGGCTGCTTGGACCGTTGCCAAGGCTGAAAAGAGCGAAGCCTCCGTTTCCGCCAAGGAACTGAAGAAATAAGCCTTCTTCCTGTTATGCAAATCGAAGCGCCCCGCCCCGGGGCGCTTCTAATACACAGAACGGGACCCGTCCAGGGTCCCGTTCGCGTGTTAAGGCTATGGGAAAAAGGTCAAATTGTCACCCGTGCTTTCAATTTGAAAAGGGGCGGTTGGGTGCCAGGGGAATTTTTAACAATAAATCACAATTTTTTGTGATTTTGTAGAACATATGAGGTTTTTTTTATAAATTTGCCCTAAAATCACAAAATATTGTGAAATGCGCTCATGCTCTGTCTACATAAACGGCATTTTCGCCGGTATTTTGGCCGAGGAATCTGCCAGGTTGTATAGTTTTACTTACGACGACGCTTATCTTGCATCGGACCAGGCAAAGCGTGTATGCCTGGCCATGCCCACTACGAAACAGCGTTACGAATCGGCCTACCTGTTCCCCTTCTTCAGCAACATGTTACCCGAGGGTTCTAATCGAATATTTTTGTGCCATTTCTATCATATTCCTCAGGATGATGATTTTGGGCTTCTCATGAAAATAGCGACCAACGACACCATTGGCGCCATAACCGTTCAACCGCGATGAAAGCATTCTCAAAAGAAAGACAAAGAAGCCTTTTCGATGGTCGAAAAGTCTCAGCAGTCCTCCCGTATGCCAGCTTTGATCAAAACCCGTCCTTTATCCAAGGAGGCATGGGCCGGCTTTCCATATCAGGGGCACAGGAAAAATATGGACTCGTTGAAGAAAACAGCCTCCTAAGGTTGTCAACCGAACAGGAGCACGCCCGCTATATTCTGAAGCCGGCTCCGTATGACAGGCGCTTTTTGTATAGGGCCGATATGCCCGCAAACGAGTGCCTGACAATGGATATTGCGCAGGAGGTATACCACATCCCAGCCGCGCCACGCGCCATTTGCTATTTTGGCAACGGCGAAGCCGCATACCTCACAAAGCGCTTCGACTATAGTGCTGACGGCAAAAAATATAAAGTTGAGGATTTTGCTTCCGCAGCAAAAGTTAACAAGGACACCAACGGGGAGGATTATAAATACACAGCCCGGAGTTATGAAGAGTGTGTGGAGATGATTCGCGAGCACTGCATCGCGGCCGAGGTGGAAGTACTAAAATTCTTCCGGCTGCTACTGTTCAATTACCTTTTTTCCAACGGAGACGCCCACCTCAAGAATTTCACCTTCATCGAGTATCGGGAAGGGGATGTCCGGCTTTCTCCCGCATACGACTTGCTAAATACAAACCTTCATCTTCCCTCAAGTATTTTTGCGCTCGAAAAAGGACTGTTCAAGGAAGGGACGCCTATTTCAGACACCACTCCCATAGGACGCCCCTTGTTCTTACATTTTGGCAGGAGAATCCATTTGAGCGAGAAAATGCTCCAGAGAGAGTTGGAATACTTCTCGGCAGACCACGCAAAGACAAAAGAACTCATAGAAAACAGCCTTTTGTCTCCCGATGCAAAGCACGCCTATCTGCTTGACTATAAGTATAGGCTTTCAACCTTGCAATGACCATGAAAACCATAGGACAGAAAATACAGTCCCGCAGAAAAGAGCTGGGCATTACACAACAGGAATTGGCCGATATAGCCGGAGTGGGCATAAACACGCTGGTTGCCGTTGAAAGGGGCCTGGGGAATCCGTCGCTGAAAGTACTGCAAAAAATTGCCGGCGCAATTGGCTTCTCCGTGGGACTCACGTTGCTGCAGAAATAAGGATTAGGATTTTAAAAAACGGGGCCCTAGACGGGTCCCGTTCGTGCGGAAGAAGAAGTTTATAATTACTCGAACTCAAGCGTGATGACGGTGTCACCAAAAGAATAAGGACCCCAAATGGAGTAGAAGTAGAACCACAGGGAATTATGGAGTGTATCTACTTCACCTTCGCAGGAAGTAGCTTCGCCGTCGTATGTACCATTAGTTCCGTAAGTGAAATTGGGACAAATAACCTGGTCGGGCATAATAATGGTATAGTCCAAGGTATTAATCCAAAGTTTGAAGGTATCTCCCCCGAACCAGATGTCGCCTTCCACCTTTAAGCCAACAAGATCCGCAGCAGTTACCCCTGCAGGGATATTGTCCGGAAGTTCAGTTATCTGTGTAACAACACAAACACCTGAAGCGCCATCGCTGTCCGTAAACTGGACTGCATTCCCTTGGAATTTCTCTTTATGGAACGGAGCGAAAGCGGTATAGGACACCCTGTATGAGTAGGGGCCGTCGGGCTGCTGCCATCCGGTGAAGAGCGTGTTGTTAAATCCGCCCAGTTCTGACCAGCCGTCCACCTGGGTTCCGCTGTTGAGCGTTACGCAGGGCGTAAACTCAATGCGATCCCCAATCTCGATAGTGGTAACCCCCAGTTTTGAACAGGCGTCAGCAATGTTGATGGTTGCGGTATAAGGGAAGGTCGTAATGCCGGTGACAACTTTTGCTGTCTTTTTGTTCTTTGCGCCGTCTGTATAGATGGCCATAATCTGGGCTTCTTTGAGCATGGAATAGTCGCCCTGCTGCTCTGGAATGGACAGAAGAACTTTGTAGTCTCCGGCATTCATGTCCGTAGAGAGCGTTGTGCTGCTCCCTATAACCTTGCGGATATCAATAACTACGCCGTGCTCTGTTCCCTTCAAATCATAGGGAAGCTTCTGCTGGCATCCGGCCAGTACTGTTACGGCAAGAGCGAGAGCAATACTTATTTTACTTGTTTTCATACGATGTAATCTTTATTATTGAACATCCCAGAATACAGTCTTGCTGCTCACGATGCGTCCGTCGTTGGTAATGTTGGGATTCAGCGTGATTTCACCCTGAGGATAGTACATGATTCTGGGGTACTTCAGGATGGTGACAAGATTGTAAGAAGTAAGAGAAGGAGTGGCTTCAACCGTTTGGGCATAAGGTGTCCACGCCATGTTGTTTTCGTCACCCGTAAAAAGTACGGGGAAACCGGTTCTGCGGATATCGTTGTAAGACTCTACAGGATTGTAGAAATTGGCAATCCACTTCTGGGTCATGACAATCTCCAGTTTGCCGGCGGCCGTAGCAGCATCATATTTGGCCAAAACGGCATTGACGAAGGTGTCTTCCGCAGTGCTAGCGATGGCTGGTGTGGCCGCGTCGCTTGCCTTGCTGGTTGTAACCACGTGCGTAAGGGAAGCCTTGATACCTTTTTCCAGTTCATCTTTTGCATCTCCGTTGATTTCTCCTGCCAGGATAAGCTCGGCCAGCATGAATGGAACGGAGTATGCCTGAAGCATTTTATCCGGAGCAATGGCAGAACCGCTGTTGGCATTAACAGCTTTAGCAGAGCCATCGTCAAATTTTCCGCCAACAGGATAGATGCCGACTACGGTCATGGACGATTCCTGCGTCATGGATGTGAAGCCGGAATTGGAGCCGAACATAATCGAGATGAAGGCGCCGTCGCGGTAGTCTGTCTGGTTAACGGCATCTCTCGTAGCTGTGCTCTGATTATAGAAATAATACGGGATGCGAGGGTCTTTAATGCCTTTGAAGGGATTGTTCTTCCAGTTGTAGGAAGTTCCGGATAGGCATTCATAGAACCAGGGGCTGATGAAAACGGTCTTCTGTCCACCGGCGTACTCATCTACAAATCCCGCGTTGCGTTCATCTACTGGGGTTTTTGCCGAGCTGTGCGGGAACTGGAGGTCTTCCCCATCACCGATAAAGTTATTGTCGGCGATAAGAGCTGCAAGTTCGGTGTTCCATCCCGTAATCTTGTCTTTGGCCAAGCGGCTTTGGACCAGAAGTTTCAGCTTTAAGGTGTTGGCGACTTTTACCCATTTTTCCACGTTACCGCCATAGAACAAATCGTTGGCCGCAGGCTTCAGTTTGTTCTCGGCTTCGGTATCGGCAAAGTTGTCAAGCGCTTTGTTGATGTCGGCAAGAAGCGCGTTGTAGATATCCTCGCTCTTGTCGCATTTAGGCGTTTCAACGCCGGCATTTGCCTCGGAATAGGGAATGTCTCCCCAGAGGTCCACCATGGTCATGTAAACATGGGCGCGCAGCACTCTTGCGATACCGGAATAGATTACATTCCCATCGGCATCACCCTGCGAAATGATAACGTCGCAGTTCTTGATGGCGTAGCGATAGGCCTGAGACCAAGTATTGCCAAGAGTGGAATAATTGGCAACAAGCGAGTAATTGTCAACCTCACGGCTTACGGTCTGATGAACGTAGGAAGAGAAGTTGGAATTGAGGTAGTTTCCTGCAGCAAAGGTGGCGCCGACTTCATATTCAGCGGCAGTAAGGACCTGAGCAAAATCGAGTGTTGTGACCGCATAGGGGTCCTTATTGATGTTAAGGCTGCAGGCGCTGACAGTAAGAACAGCAGCAACCGTACTCAGAATCTGGATATATTTTCTTTTCATATCGCAAGCTGTTTTAGAAGGTTAACTTGAGATTGATGGCAAAACGACGGACGGAAGGTGCTGATGTGTAGTCAATACCCTGCACGTTGGTCTCACCATAGGAGTTCACGATAGGATCGTAATTGGAGAACTTGGGAACATTCGGAGCCCAGTAGAAGAGATTACGGCCGACAAGTCCAATCTCGGCCTGGGAGAGTTTGATCTTGGAAATCCACTTCTTGGGCAGCTGCCAGGAGAACGTAACTTCTCTCAGGCGAAGAACGGTTGCGTCATAGACAGCGACCTCATCGCAGGAGTTGATGGCATAAGTAGAATAGGTGCCGTCGGAGAACCACAGATCGGATTCGGCAATCTGAGTAGTATTACGGATGGTATTGCCATTGGCGTCAAGATACGGTTCAAGCGTATCAGGATTGGCATATATACCGGGGATAATACGAGTACCGAGACGATCTTCCGTGTCTTTTGTCACACCACGGCCAAGAAGGTCGGTAAGGTATGAGCTGAATACACATCCTCCCTTCTGGAAGTCGAACATAAAGCCAAGGCTGAAGCCCTTGTACCGCAGTGTATTGGTCATGGAAATCTTATACGCCGGGTTGGGATCGCCAATAATGCCCGGGTTGGGATCGTTGATGTACATACCGGTGGTGGGGCTTACCAGCGGGGTGCCGTCTGCGCTGCGCGCAAGTTTCTCGCCTTCCAGAACACCATAGGGCTGTCCTACCATAAGAACGGGCCGGGGGCTGGAGAAGTCACCGCCAATGTAGAGTTTGTCAACGCCGTCGGCAAGTGAGAGCACCGTGGACTTGTTCCTGGTGAAGATGGTGTACATGTTCCAGTTGAAATCCTTCGTAACTACAGGATAAAGATCCAGGCCTGCTTCAAAACCGGCATTTCTGATGGAACCAAAGTTGGTGACAAAGCTGCTGAATCCGGTGGAGGGAGCGGCTGTTTTTGCGCCAATCTGGTTGTCAGAGACCCTGTTATAATAGGTGAAGTCTAAGCCGATGCGGCTCTCAAGGAACTTCAACTCAATACCGGTTTCTACCTCGGAGGTAAATTCAGGCTTGAGGTTTTCATCATATCTGATGGTAGGCACTTCCATGAGAGATTGTCCCATATAAGGACTTCCCGCCACAAACGTACCGTTCACATAGTACGGGGAAGCGTCATTACCCACCTTGGCCCAGCTGGCCCTGATTTTACCGAAGTTGAGGATATTGGCCGGAATCTTGAATGCCTCGGAGAAAACGAAGGAACCGGATACGGCCGGATAGAAGAAACTGTTGTTCTTGATAGGCAGGGTGGAGGAGAAGTCATTGCGCCCGGACAAGTTCAAGAAAGCCCAGTTCTTATAGCTCACGGTCACATCGGCAAAGATACCCCATTTACGTGCCATGGAGAAGCTTTCGCTTGCCGTCTGGCTCTTGGTATTGTCAATGGCGTAAATGCCCGGATTTACAATCTCGGGACCCGTTGCGCCAAAGTTCTTGGAGACATCTTGCATAAAGTTGTGACCCAGGGTAGCCTTGAGGTTCCAGTCCTTTGCAATATCCTTATTGAAGGACAGAAGGAGCGTGGACTCCAGTGCATTGTTGTTATAGTTGCTATTGCTGATATAGCCTTTTCCTGCATAACCACGGGACCCAAGGTTCACAACATATTTTCTTTCAGAAGTATAGTCGTTGTAACCAATGGTGTAGTCCAGGGACAGCCAGTCCGTGAACTGATATCCAAGGTTCAAGTTGGCAACCGTACGCTTCTGGCGGGTTATAATCTTGTCGTTCTTCCATGCCCAGTAAGGGTTGTTTGCCTGTGAAGAAAGCTGGAAAAGAAGGTTGCTGCCATCCTGTTTCTCGTACGGATAGTTCTGAATATCCCAGCTTCTTGGCATGATAAACGCTCTGGCCAGAGAGGACAGGCCTCCCAGCTCAGCGCTGGATTGGTTGTAGCCATACATCGGGCTGTTCTGGTCCGTGATGGAGAACGCAATGTTTCCACCAACGCGCAGGCGCTTGGTTACCTGCTGGCTGCCGCCAACGCTGATAGAATAACGCTTGAAGTCAGACGCAGGGATGTAGCTGTTCTGGCTGGTATAGGAACCGGTAACGTTAAAGAAACCTTTATCGTTGACACTGTTGACATTCAGGGAATGATCCCAGATACTGCCAAGACGGAACAAATTTTTCACGTTGTTCGGATACGCCTGATAGGGGATTTTCCCTCCAAGATCCGGGTAAAGCTTTAATGCAAGGTCCGGATACTCAGCAGCAATTGCAGCATACATGTCCATGGTTGCTCTCGGAGTGAATGCCGGGCCCCAGGAGCCGTTTGAGCCGCCAAAAATGAAGTTGGAACCCTGCCCATAAGTGTTCTGATAGGTCGGGAGCGAAGCAATTTGTTCAAGGGAATAGGACCCGTTGTAGGAAACGGAGAAGCCCTTCTTCTGATTGCTTTGTTTTGCTCCGGATTTGGTGGTGATGAGAATGACGCCGTTTGCGGCACGTGAGCCGTAAAGAACGGCGGCGGCAGCGCCCTTCAGGACGCTCATCGACTCAATGTCGTTGGGGTCCAGCGTAGAAATACCGGAGCCCAGCGCACCACCTACTCCGCTGGCGCGACCACTGGAACTGCTTCCGTCATTGCTGTAAGGAACACCATCGACCACATACAACGGTTGGTTGTTTCCCAAGAAAGAGGAATTACCACGAATGGTTACACGGGTGGCACCACCGGCGTCACCGGACGGGGCGGAAATCTGCACACCGGCAATTTTGCCATCCAGGGAACGAAGGAGGTCGGGTTCTGCCTTGCGGATAGCGTCATCGGCTTGGACCTTTGTTACAGAATAACCAAGGGAGCGTTCCGAACGCTGAATACCGACAGCGGTAACAACCACTTCGTCAATAAACTGGCTGTCAGGATCCAGGGTAATCGCCACGGAAGTCTTCCCGTTAATCTGGAATTCTTGCGTTTTGTACCCCATGGAACTGATAACAAGGATATCTCCTTGCTCGACGAAGAGGGAAAAGGCTCCCTTCTCGTTGGTCAGTGCATAGGCATTTGTGCTTCCTCTGACAACGACAGCAGCTCCAAATACGGGTTCTCCGTTGGATGCGTCTGTCACAGTCCCCTTCACGGTCAATCCCTGACCCCAGAGATTGAGCGAAATGAAGGCAAGGATGCATGCCATGAACAGCTTGAGATTTTTCATAAGCATGAAACTTGAGTTAGTTAAACATAAATATTGATACTATTTTCATAGTCTCTCGTAAGCAATACACTAAAAAACGACCCTTTAAAAATTCGGGTACTCGCCTGCAAAGATTGAAAAACAAATTCACATTTGCAAATTTTTAAAATCGCCGATTTGTACGTTTAATCAACGATTCCCGCCAAATATTTGCGGTTTTTCGCGATTTTTGGAAAATATACTTACAATCTGTTAAAATAATGCGTCCATTTTTAATAGATTATAAACATGAAAAATTTTTTAAAATTTTTTATATCAGCTTTACCTTTCACTCTCAGGTATTTGGCTTTCTTTAACAAATCGAAACTTCCCCATATAATACTTATCGCGCGCGTATGAACCGGTGTTACTTCTCATTCAAATACCGGGACAGCGTGTTGCGGTGCATCTTAAGCTCTTGGGCCAGACTGCCTATACTGACGCCTTGGTTCCGCCGGGTGCGAATATAGTCTTCCCTGTCATCAAATCTTTTCCGTTCCCGGCTTTTTCCGAACGGACGTCCCAGCTTGATTCCAGCCTGTTTTTTTGCAGCCAGCGCCTCGCGCGTACGTTGTGATATAAGGTTGCGCTCGATCTCGGCCGCCAAAGAGAAGGCAAAAGCAATGATTTTGGCATTCAGGGAGTCCGACAATTCAAAATTGTCCTTGATGGAATAAATTTTAATCCCCTTTTGGGAGCATGTGTTCAGGATGCCCATCACCATCATCATGTTGCGGCCCAATCTGGATAGTTCGGTACATACTAACACATCGCCCCGGTTCATTCTTTTCAAAAGCCGCCCCAACGTTCTTCGGTTGATCTCTTTTGCTCCGGACACCTTTTCCTGCACCCAGCGATGAACTTCCCAATTACGCCGATGGCACCACTGTTCAATCTCGTACTGTTGACCTTCGTACGACTGCAACTCTGTGCTTACACGAATATATGCAATAACCATAAACTGAAATTTTATATGCAAAAATCTACCGAATCGTAAAAAACAGCAAAAAAACATGTGAAACAACGCTTTCTTTTTTACGATTGTAGGATTTCCAGAAACGCTTTTCTATGTTTGCACAAACCGACACCCGGGCCCGGTTGTCATTAAAGCCTACAAATATGCAAGAAAATGAATTGAAAATTGGCAGGTATGCCAATGTGTTGATGGACCGATGGTTCAAGCGAACGTTCGGCTGGGCTCCAGC